>OIEP01000026.1_pt1 | contig 178411 bp, 160 predicted proteins | sample 1581861 | NCBI WGS metagenome assembly OIEP01 (sample SAMN03281009, study PRJEB24777) | human gut metagenome | isolation source: fecal sample PR192 from 1 month old female Indian infant, vaginally...
TTGGGGACTGCCGAGCGACCTGATGGGGCCGGTGGTATTTCTGGCTTCCAGCGCCTCGGATTATATCAATGGCTACACCGTTGCGGTGGATGGCGGCTGGCTGGCACGCTAATTTTTCACCTCGTTTGGCTGTCATAACAAAAAACCGTTTCGGCAGTCATGCCAGTCAGTTCAGCAACTGACTGGCTGTTTTGCGTGGCCTTACCTCTGTTTATGCGCTTCTCATTTCTCCTTCGCAGGACGCGGTCTCTTCCCGCGGAGTGACGGTTCTACCGTCCCGTTCAATATCTCTCCAGGGATGGCGATAAAGATCCTCGCAGCCTTCTCCAGATAACGTATGGCAAACCTGAATCGGTATTGCCACGCCAGTAGCTTTCTCATGCTATAACAATAATTGTCCATATCATGAAATGGAAATAATCCATATTGTTTTTTTATATTTCATGGATAACTCTATATATTACAGGAAGTGTAGATATGAGAATGATCATTTTCTTTTTACTCCAAAGTTGAATGTCCATCACAAAACGATCCTCAATAGCTAATTAATCCATATTTTTGGCTTGTCCGGCCTGACACTTGAGTTCACCGATCTCGTACTTTCACCCTATGTCTTACTTCGTCTGGCAGGAAAAAATGATTTCAATTAGTCACGACTCTACATCCATGCCGGGTACGCAGCGCGATACCCGGCGCATGAATCAGTTTGTCTCAATTGCCGCCGCGGTGGCAGGATTGCTGTTTGGTCTCGACATCGGGGTGATTGCCGGCGCCTTGCCCTTTATTACCGAACATTTTGTATTATCCAGTCGCCTGCAGGAGTGGGTCGTGAGCAGCATGATGCTGGGAGCCGCGATTGGCGCATTATTTAACTGCTGGCTCTCTTTTCGACTGGGACGCAAATACAGTCTGATGGCGGGCGCAGTGCTGTTTGTCGCCGGTTCCGTGAGCTCTGCTTTTGCGACCAGCGTTGAAATGCTGCTGATAGCAAGGGTTATTCTCGGGATTGCCGTGGGGATCGCTTCTTATACCGCGCCGCTGTATCTCTCTGAGATGGCGAGTGAACATGTGCGCGGCAAGATGATCAGTATGTATCAATTGATGGTGACGTTGGGGATCGTGATGGCGTTTCTCTCCGATACCGCATTTAGCTACAGCGGTAACTGGCGGGCGATGCTTGGCGTGCTGGCATTACCCGCCATTGTGCTGATTATTCTGGTGATCTTTCTGCCTGACAGCCCCCGCTGGCTGGCGGAAAAAGGACGCCATATCGAAGCGGAAGAGGTGCTGCGGATGCTGCGTGATACTTCAGATAAAGCCCGTGACGAGCTGAATGAAATCCGCGAAAGCCTGAAGCTGAAGCAGAGCGGCTGGGCGCTATTTAAGGTCAACCGCAACGTACGCCGTGCGGTATTTCTCGGCATGTTGTTGCAGGCGATGCAGCAATTTACCGGTATGAACATCATCATGTATTACGCGCCGCGTATCTTTAAAATGGCTGGTTTTACCACCACTCAGCAGCAGATGGTGGCGACCCTTGTGGTCGGTCTGACGTTTATGTTCGCCACTTTTATTGCCGTCTTTACCGTTGATAAAGCCGGGCGTAAGCCAGCGCTAAAAATTGGTTTTAGCGTCATGGCTATCGGTACGCTGGTGTTGGGTTACTGCCTGATGCAGTTTGATAATGGCACCGCTTCCAGCGGCCTCTCCTGGCTCTCGGTCGGGATGACAATGATGTGTATTGCAGGCTATGCGATGAGTGCCGCGCCGGTCGTGTGGATTTTGTGTTCGGAAATTCAACCGCTGAAATGCCGCGACTTCGGTATTACCTGCTCAACCACCACTAACTGGGTGTCGAATATGATTATCGGCGCAACCTTCCTGACTTTACTGGATACCATTGGCGCGGCAGGAACCTTCTGGCTCTATACCGTGCTAAACGTTGCGTTTATCGGTGTGACATTCTGGCTGATCCCGGAGACCAAAAATGTCACGCTGGAGCATATTGAACGCCAACTGATGTCCGGTGAGAAACTGCGCAATATTGGTAATTAAATTACAATGACTCACGCGGTAACCATGGGCTGGCAACCCGCACCGTCTGCCGGTGACTGTCGCCGTTAATAATATGCAGGGCGCTCAGGCGCCCGATGTCATAGTGTGGTAACTGTACTGTCGAAAGCGGCGGTAAAAACAGATCGCCGATCCCCACCATATTGTCGTAGCCCACCACCGCCACATCCTGCGGAATGCGCAGCCCCTGGGCCAGCAGCGTTTGATAGACCATAAAGGCGATTCGGTCATTGCCACAAATGACCGAATCGAATGACGGCGCTTGCTGGTGAATATGTGCCAGCAGCATGGCAGGGATATCGCGATAGTGCTCATCGCCGTACGCCATATAGCAATGATCGAGTGTGCCTGGATCGATACCCGCTTCCAGACAGGCGCGTTCCAGCCCCTGACGGCGGCGGACGGTAGCCAGATGATTGGCCGGTAGATGCAGGCACAGCGGACGACGATAGCCCGCGGCTAACAGCGCCTGTACCGCCGTATACTGACCTTGCTCATCATCCGGGATATAGCTGGCAACCGGATCGCGCAGACTTTCGCAGTTGGCGAGCACGCAGGGGAGGGTCAACAGCTTGGCCGGGAGCGGCACCTGGCGCAGGCCCATGGTGGTGTAGATAATGCCGTCCGGACGATGGGAGAGCAGCAGATCGACAATGGTTTCCGGGCTATCGTCGGAAAACATGTTCACCACGAAGCTATTCCAGCCGTGTGCCCGCGCGGTTTCTTCGATGGACAGGGTAATTTCCACCGAGAATGGTGTGGTGACGGTATCCAGCGCCAGCACCCCAATGGTGTTTGGCGTGGCGTGCGCGCCGCGGATTTTTTTCGCCGACAGATCGGGAACGTAATTAGTCTGTTCGATAGCGGCCTGGACGCGGGACAGGGTCTCCGGTTTCAGTTTTTCCGGGCTATTCAGCGCCCGCGACACCGTCATCAGCGATACATTCGCCAGCCTTGCCACATCTTTCAGAGATGCCATATTGAGTGCTCCACCATTGCCGTCCGACAACGGGTTATACAACTAAGTTGCTGATGTAAAAGGATCATACGACATTCTATCCCACACATGGCGTACGCGTGGATGAGGAATATTTGATCGTGATCTCATTTCTGTTATGTTAACGTTAACTTTTGTGATTAACATCATAAATATCAGCAAAACGGCATGAGTTTCTTTTTTTGTTAACGTTACCATGTAGGCATTACCCCAACATGAGAATGTTATGATGAAAGCGCATCGCTCTCAGAGCTATCCGTTACTCAGTGCCTTACTGTTTTTCTTTTTCGTCACCTGGTCTTCTTCAGGCTCGCTGCTCTCTATCTGGTTGCATCAGGAAGTGGGGCTGAAAGCGGGGGACACCGGCATCATTTATGCGGTGCTTTCCGTCTCCGCGCTGTTTGCCCAGGTTTGTTACGGCTTTATACAGGACAAGCTTGGTCTGCGCAAAAATCTGCTCTGGTATATTACCGTGCTGCTGATCCTCTCTGGTCCGGCCTATTTGCTATTTGGTTATCTGCTGAAAATTAACGTATTGCTGGGCAGTATTTTCGGCGGGGTTTATATCGGTCTGACCTTCAATGGCGGCATTGGGGTGCTGGAATCTTATACCGAACGCGTAGCACGCCAGAGCCAGTTTGAGTTTGGCAAGGCACGAATGTGGGGATCGCTGGGCTGGGCGGTGGCGACGTTTTTTGCCGGTTTGCTGTTTAACATCAACCCGCACTTAAATTTCGCGGTAGCCAGTTGCTCCGGACTGGTGTTCTTTATTTTACTGGCGCGCTTGCGGGTTTCCTCTGCGCCGCACGCTATGCAGGAAGCGGTATCGGGGGGAAAAGTCACGCTGGAAGATGCCTTGCGTCTGCTGACCCTGCCGCGCTTTTGGGCGCTGGTCTTCTTCGTGGTTGGCACCTGCATTTACGGCGTGTACGACCAGCAGTTTCCTGTCTACTTCTCTTCTCAGTTCCCGACCTTGCAGGAAGGCAACGAGATGTATGGTTACCTGAACTCGTTCCAGGTGTTCCTTGAAGCTGCTGGCATGTTTTGTGCGCCGTGGCTGGTCAACCGTATCGGCGCGAAAAACGGCCTGATCTTTGCCGGGATGGTGATGGCGATGCGTATGGTGGCCTCCGGGCTGGTGGAAGGGCCGCTGCTTATCTCGATTAGCAAACTGCTGCATGCGGTCGAACTGCCGGTGCTGCTGGTCTCTATCTTTAAATACAACAGTTTAAATTTTGATAAACGCCTCTCATCTACCCTGTATCTGGTGGGCTTTGCCTGCACCAGCTCGGTTATCGCCACGGTGTTGTCGCCCCTGGCGGGCTATAGCTATGAAAAATACGGTTTTGCCCACTCCTACTTGATTATGGGACTGCTGGTGTTCTGTACCACCTTTATCTCCATCTTTTTATTACGGTCTGGTAAGTCATCTTCCGATCCGCTGGTGCCGCAAACTTCCGCTATCTGAAGCAAAAGAGTAACGCATATGATCTATTCAATTTCCAGGGCTGAGAAAGAACTGCAGGCGAAACATGAAACGCTGAACCTGCGCTGGTATCCGCGTTATCACCTGGCCGCACGAGCTGGCTGGATCAACGATCCAAATGGCCTGGTCTGGTTTGATGGCTGGTATCACGCTTTTTACCAACATCATCCGTATTCCACACAATGGGGGCCGATGCACTGGGGCCACGCGCGTAGTAAGGATCTGGTGCACTGGGAGCATTTGCCGGTGGCGCTGGCTCCCGAAGGTCCGGAGGATAAAGACGGCTGCTTCTCCGGTTCGGCGGTGGTTGATGGTGATACGCTGGCGCTGATTTACACCGGGCATAAATTCCACGGCGATCCCGGCGACGAAGCCAACCTCTATCAGGTGCAGTGTCTGGCGACCAGCCGCGACGGTATTCACTTTGAGCGTCAGGGGATCGTGGTGGATACGCCGCCAGGCATGCACCATTTCCGCGACCCGAAAGTGTGGCGAGAAGGGGATAGCTGGTACATGATCGTCGGCGCTCGTGACGGCGATACCGGGCAGGTGCGGCTGTATCGTTCCGCTGATTTGCGCCAGTGGCATGATGCGGGCATTCTCGATGAGGCGGAAAAAGAGATGGGCTATATGTGGGAATGCCCGGATTTCTTTCTCCTCAACGGTAAACGTGTGCTGATGTTTTCCCCGCAGGGGGTGGCGGCGAAAGGTTATCAAAATCGAAATCTGTTTCAGAGCGGCTATCTGCTCGGCGAATGGCAACCGGGGCAGGCGTTTGTTCGCGAGAGCGGGTTTGTTGAAATGGATCACGGCCACGATTTTTACGCCCCGCAAAGCTTCCTGACCCCCGATGGTCGGCGGATCGTGATTGGCTGGCTGGATATGTGGGAATCACCGCTGCCGGAGCAGCAGGACGGCTGGGCGGGAATGCTTTCGTTGCCACGTGAAGTGAGCCTGAGTGCGGATAATCGGTTGCAAATGCGCCCGGCTAAAGAGGTGGAAAGCATGCGCGGCGCCTGGTTTCCCTGGCCGGTCGCTACCCTGAAAAACCAGCAGACCACAATGGTGGAAAGCTGTGAGGCGATGGAGGTTGTTGTGCACTGGGATTGCGCGAATAGCCACGCTGAACAGTATGGCCTGAGCGTTGGTGAGGGGCTGCGCGTGTATGTGGATGCGCAGATGCAGCGCCTGGTACTGGAACGCCATTATCCGCAGTATGGTCTGTGCGGGACGCGTAGCGTACCTTTGGCCGCTGGTGAGGATCTCAAACTGCGGATATTCTTCGATAGCTCTTCCGTGGAAGTGTTTGTTAATGAAGGGGAGGCGTGTCTTAGCAGCCGGATATATCCGGATACAGGCCGTCGCGAACTGGCGCTGTTTGCCTGGAGCGGTTGCGCATTTTTAACTGAAGCGGGTGCCTGGCAGCTCGAATAATAGTATTTAAGTGTTGTTAATAACCCGCCTTTGACCTTGGGCGGGTTGTGAATGTCATCCTTGTTGTGGATACAGGAAATCCCCAGTCAGGCGAACGCGGGCCGGTTAAGCCCGCCATCGGGTTTTTTATGCGGTGTCGTTCACGGGCTGTGGATATAACCAATATCTTCGTATTGACGGTGAACGGAACAATCCACCGACCAAAATCAGGCAAAAATAAAAATGCGTCATTTCGCCAACACCACCTGTTAACCGAATTCTTCTGACCGGCAATAAAACCTGGCGAATGGCGCTTCACCGATCGGCAGGGGGTTATCCCTGGCGCCGGCAGACAATGTCTCTTGACCAGAAGATCTGCTCAAGAGACGGCTTTGTGTGAGGGGGATGAAATCAGAGGGACGACGCTGCAGTATTACACTTCCGCCAGATACAGCGCCGGCATGCCTTCTTTATCGGACGTGAACAGCACCCAGCGGTTATCCGGTGAAAATGACGGATGTGGGTGCGTCGCCTGACGCTCGCCGTCGATCACTTTCCATGTCGAGTCATGGCGACAAACCGCGGTCTGCTTATTGGTACGAATATCAAATACCCAAATAAACGGATCGTTAAGTTGAATATCGCCGGTGCTGTGCGGCGCGCCGTCGCCGACCACCAGGGAACCATCTTGATTGCTCATCAGATGTGAGCAGGGGGGAATGGCCATCAACTGGCTATTCTTCAGCGTCGTCGGGTCGGCGCAGCACAGATAGCGATGCGGATCGTTTTCCTGATGCGCAACATAGTAAAGCGCGGAGCCATCCGGCACCCAGAACTCGTGGGTGAAGCTCTCTCCCGGCTGGTGCTGGCGAACCTTACGCATATTGCTGCCGTCCGCGTCGATAAGCCACATCCGGGCATCGATCGCATCTCGTGGCCCCTCATGACAGAAGGCGATAGTGCGGTTATCAAACGGGCGGTAAATCGGATGACCGAGCCAGCGTTTCTCCTGCAAAACCACGCGCTGTTCGCCGCTGCGTAGATCGATATTAATCAGCCGACACGTCGGCCGGGTAAAGTAAAAGGCGCGGAATTTGCGCCAGTCGGTCAGGGGTTGCCAGTCGCTTTTTTTTATTTCAATCCCCACCAGTTGGCTACAATCACTATTAGCGACCCAGGTACCGTAAGCCACCCATTGGTCATCTACCTGATAAACGACCTGTTCTTCCAGCGACATCAGGTCCACACGACGCAACTGCTGGTTGTTTTTCACATACCACAGCGACCGATCGTCATCGGAAAGAAAACCGCCGAAGGTATTATCCCCTGGACCGTCGGTGAGCTGGATTGCCTTCTGCGCGGCAATATCGAGTAAATAGTAGTTCCAGTGGCCCTCAAACGCGCCGCCGAAAATAAGCTTACCACCGTCACGGGTAAAACATTTTTGATAGAAGTAGTTGCGATGGCAGATAACATGCGGTGGCGTCATCCGGATCACCGGGTGACCGGTTTCGCTGTCTTGTGTATGCAGAAAGTTCAGCGGGATGATTTTGCCTTTCATGATTCCCTCCTTGCACAAAAATACCCCGCAGCCGGCGCTGCGGGGCAGGGACTGATAACCAACAATTAGCGCATTGCGCGACGCAGGATACGGTCAGACTGACGCTGGAAGTCCGCCGCCGCCTCTTCTACGGTTTTCTGCCCATAATCAATGTACTGCAGAGTGGTGCCGAACTGGGCGACGATCTGTGGGTCATCGAAGTAAGGTGACACAGACAGTTTGGTCGGCAGAGACTGAGCCAGTTTCAGGCCAGAGACTGCCGGGTCATCGGCTTTGATGGTGCCGTCTTCGGTCAGGTATTTCACCGCCACTTGACTCAATGGTACGCCACGCTCCAGGCCCAGGGCATCAACGCCTTCCTTGCTGTTCAGCAGGAAGTTAATGAGTTTCGCTGCCGCTTGCGGGTTTTTCGTTGACTTGCCGATGGAGAGCATCTGCGCCGGTTTAAAGAACAGGCCCGCGTCGGTCGCGCCTGGCAGCATCGGATACGCCCCCAGTTCCAGCTTCGCCGGTGGCTTCAGGTTGTCGGAGTATTTGGTGATCGTCGAGTTCCACATGTAGGTTCCCGCCCACTCGCCCTGAATCCACGGCTTCATTTCATACATATTGCTCTTGCCGAATGACGCGTAGTATTTGGTGTCCGGCATCACGTGGCTATCAATTAATTTTTTATACATCTGGAAGAATTCAACCCACTGCGCTTTGCTCCAGGAGAATTTCTTCGTCTTCTCGTCGATTGCCGGTTGGTTGTACTTCTGCACCATATATGAATTCAACAGCGCCAGCGTATCCTGGTGCTCCAGCACCACCGGGTAGTACTCTTTACCGAGCTTGCTTTCGAAGGTTTTACCCGCCGCCATCAGCTCGTCCCAGGTTTTCGGATACGCAATGCCCGCTTTTTTCCAGGTCTCGTTGTTGAAGTAGAACACGCGAGCGGTAACGGAGATCGGTATACCGTTGAGCTTGCCGTCCACGGTGGTGGATTGCAGCTCTTTGGCCGGAAATTGGCTCAGATCGATAACGTCCTTCATCTTATTCAGATCGTAGAAGCCTTCGCCATTTTTCGAGAAGATGGGCAGCCAGTTCCAGTTGGTCTGCATCACGTCCGGCTCGGTACCGCCAGCGATTTGCGTGGTCAGGCGCGAAAGGTGGCCATCCCAGCCGGTATATTCCGCTTTAACGTTAATATCCGGGTTTTGCTTGTGGAACTCTTCCAGCGCCTTCAGGGTGACCTGGTGGCGACCATTGCCGCCCCACCACGACATACGCAGGTCGACATCTTTTGCCATTGACGGCAGCGCGGTAAGGCTCAGAGTTGCGGAGATTGCGGCGCTTAAAAGCACTTTTTTCATTTTAATACTCCAGTGTTCACAGAGAGATGTTCTGTTCAGTTTTAGCGTCAAAAATATGGCACTTGTTGAAATCAAATTTGAAATGCACCTTACGATGAAGCCCTTTCTCAATCACGGGTTTCGCTTCATCTGACGGAACGCGGGCGGTCAGTTCATAATCCGCAACCTTCAGATAGACGAAGAATTCATGTCCCATATTTTCCACGCGCACCATTTCGCCAGTGCATGATCCTTCGGCAAACGGTTCATCGGAGAGAGAGACGAACTCCGGGCGCACACCGAAGAATACCTGTTGGTCCTTATGCGCGGCGACTTTACTCTGCAGGGTGTCGTTTAACGGCAGCAGCTCATCGCCAATGGTCAGGTGCAGGCGACCCGCGTGTTCAACCAACTGGCTGGGGCGGATATTCATCTCCGGCGCGCCGATAAAACCGGCTACAAACATATTTTTCGGCTTATGGTAGAGGTTGTCCGGGGTATCAACCTGCATGATATGGCCCAGCTTCATTACGCAAATGCGATCGCCCATGGTCATCGCTTCGGTCTGATCGTGGGTCACGTATACGGTGGTCGCCGGTTTGCCGGATTTCTTCAACTGTTTGTGTAGATCGGAAATGCGGATACGCATTGAGGCACGCAGCTTGGCATCAAGGTTAGAGAGCGGTTCATCGAACAGGAATACATCGGGTTTTTTCACAATTGCGCGGCCAACCGCCACGCGCTGCGCCTGGCCGCCGGAGAGCTGACGAGGCAGGCGATCCAGCAACTCTTCCAGTTCGAGAATTTTTGCCGCTTCGTTCACATGGGCGTCAATTTTATCCTTCGGCATTTTGCTCAGCTTCAGGCCGAAAGCGAGATTTTCGCGGACGGTCATATGGGGGTAAAGCGCATAGTTCTGAAATACCATCGCGATCCCGCGTTCTTTTGGCGCGAGATTGTTGACGATTTTTTCCCCGATGCGCACCTCGCCGCCGCTGATGGTTTCCAGACCGGCCAGCATGCGCAGGGTGGTGGATTTGGCGCAGCCGGAGGGGCCAACGATGACCATAAACTCGCCATCAGCGATTTTCAGATCGATACCATGTACCGCTTTGAAGCCGTTGGAGTAGACCTTTTCCAGTTTGTTGAAAATAACTTCAGCCATGATATTTCCCTCTTAACCTTTAATTCCGCTGCTGGTTACGCCCTGTACGAAGTAGCGTTGTGCCAGGAAGAACACGATGATGGACGGCAGAATGGAGATACTCGCCATTGCCAGAATTTCGTTCCACGGAGCGCCTTCCGTGACGTCGATGGACATTTTCAGCGCCAGTGCAATTGGATATTTATCGACGCTGTAGACGTAAATCAGCGGGCCGATAAAGTCGTTCATCGACCACATAAACTGGAACAGCGCGACGGAGATAATCGCCGGTTTCAGAATCGGCACCACGACGTACCACAGCACCTGAATGGAGTTGCAGCCATCGATCTGCGCCGCTTCTTCCATATCGCGGGGGACGCCGCGCAGGAACTGAATCAGCATAAAGACGAAGAACCCCTGGGTGGCGAAGGCCAACGGCAGGTACAGCGGCAGATAGCTGTTCAGCATGCCCATTTCACGGAACATCAGGTACTGGGGGATCAGCAGCACGGTGCTCGGCAGGAGCATGGTGGTGATAAGGGTGGCGAACCAGAATTTCTTCCACGGGATCTCGAAGCGGGCGAAGCCGTAGGCCACGATGGTGGAGGAGATAATGGTCAGCAGTACTTTCGGAATGACATACTTGAAGGTGTTCAGCATGTAGTGACCGAAGTTGTACTCAGTCCCGGTTTTCCAGCCGTTGATAAAACCCTCCCAGGTCGCGTGGGCAGGCCACAGACTCAGGGTGGTGAAGATCTCGTGATTCGGTTTGAACGACGCCGAGAACATCCATGCCAGCGGGTAGAGCATCAGCAGGCCGACGAACAGCAGGATCACATAGCGAATCGAGCGACTGATTTTTTCACGACGCAGAGTTCGTGCGACTTCACGTGCGGCGATGTCTCTTGCTTCAGAGATTTGTTGAATATCAGCCATTTTTGCCTCCCTTATCGGCGGAGTAGAACACCCAATATTTCGAAGACTTAAACGCAATGGCGGCAAAGACCGCGACCACCAGGAACAGCACCCACGCCAGCGCCGCGCCGTAACCCATATCGAAGTACTTAAATGCGGTGTCGTAGATATAGAGTGAGAACAGATAGGTGGAATAGGTTGGGCCACCGCCGGTAATGACGTACGGGCCGGTAAACTCCTGGAACGCCTGAGTGGTCTGCATAATGAAGTTGAAGAAAATCACCGGGGTGATCAGCGGTACCGTGACTTTCATAAACATCTGCCATTTTGACGCGCCATCGATCATCGCTGCCTCATATTGAGACTGCGGCACGTTCTGCAACGCCGCGAGGAAGATCACCATCGCGGAACCAAACTGCCAGACGCGCAGCAGGGTAACGGACATCAGCGCCAGCGAAGGTTCGCCGAGCCAGTTGACCGGATCGAAGCCGAATACGCCAATAAAGCTGTTCAGCAGCCCGTCGATTGCAAACAGCGCGCGCCACAGGACGGCGATCGCCACGGAGCTACCGAGAATCGAGGGGATGTAGTAGGCGGTACGGAAAAAACCGATACCACGCAGTTTGAAGTTGAGGACAAAAGCGATCCCCAGCGCGAAAGCCAGTTTTAACGGAATGGTTAAAAAGACATACGCGAACGTCACGCCCATGGATTTCCAGAAGAGGCTATCTTCGGTCAGCATGTAGCGATAGTTTTCGATGCCGTTAAACACCGGTGGATTCATCAAATCGTACTCAGTGAAACTGAGGAAGAAAGATGAAACAAAGGGAAAGGCGGTAAAGACTATCAGCCCGATAATATAGGGCGATATCCATGCCAATCCCAGGAGCTTGTTTTCATTCATACATACCTACCTGGCTTACGAGTTTTAATACGGATTCTGTTGACTGCCTTTCCCGCGGGCGCCGCCGCCGGAAAGTTAATGTGTTTTTGCTATGTCAGCCGTGAGTCATTCCTTAATGCGCTTTTTACTTATTGAGAACGTTTTCGCTCTACTTATCCTTGCAGAGCATGTGTTTTTTGATTTTGTCTTACCTTGCGTCCTGATTTTGTAAAACGCCGTTTTAATTTTATTTTATTGCTATTTATCACAGAGTCATTCAGTTCATCGCGGAAATGTGATCAAAGTCGAAACGATGTTTCAAAAAGGTGCGGAGGCGCGCATTTTACCGGGAAAATGGGTCTGAAACAGGATGAGGCGCGAGCTGGTAAAAGCCGGGGGGGGGAAATAATTAGCCTTGTTAATGATTTGGATAAAATCTACTTTAGGACAGTTATTTTTAGCGGGAAAGTTCAGAAAATGGTGGGGGACGCTGATGCACGTCAGTGAAAGGCCATTTACGGGGGAATCAGGCTTTGTTACAGCCAGAAAGGTGCGATTAAGCGGTGGTTCTGGCGAAAAACCAGGATGTTGTTTACTCGTTATACCCGTCATACTTCAAGTTGCATGTGCGTTGGCTTTCCTCGTTCACCCCAGTCACGTACTGGAGTACGCTCCCGGGGATTCACTGCGTCGCCGCCTTCCTGCAACTCGAATAATTTAGGGTAGAGTTATCCCGATTCATCCGCAATAATTTCGGATATCGTTTGTTTGTGGTTTTCAGCAACCGGAAAAAAGAGATTCACGCCGACAGACGTGACACCATAAAATCGCATAAATGGCGTCACTGACTCGCATCAGGGCACGCAGGGCATGCCCCGGAGATGAGATATTACTTTTGCAGAAAATCCTGGCGAATCGGGGTAAAAGTATCAAGAAGCGTACCTGGTTTCAGGCAGATACAGCCATGCATAATCTCTGGTTTCTTGTAGAGGGTATCGCCTGCGCTCACCACATGTTTTTCATCGCCGATGGTGAATTCAAACTCGCCGGAAAGAACATAGGTGAGTTGTTCGTGGGGATGGTTATGCATCGGCCCGATGGCGCCTGCTTCGAAGTTCACCTCGACCGCCATCATGTTGCCATCGTGCGCAAGGATGCGGCGGGTTACGCCATTGCCCAGATCTTCAAGGGTGGTCTCTTTATGGAAAATAAACATCTGGTCGTCCTGTAGTTAATTAAAACACCGTTTCACTTAATTTACACCACAATCTTGTAAAAAGAAACGAATGTCAGGAGAAGTGGAAAGCTGATCACAAGTTCGGCGTCCCAAAGGTATTCCTGGAAGGAGTGAATAATGAAAACGATCGGCCTGTTGGGCGGAATGAGCTGGGAATCCACGATTCCTTACTACCGTCTTATTAACGAAGGCATTAAAAGCCGTTTGGGCGGGCTACATTCAGCCAGTCTGTTACTGCATAGCGTGGATTTCCATGACATTGAAGCCTGTCAGTCTTCCGGGGACTGGCAGCGGGCGGGGGAGATCCTCGCCCAGGCGGCTTTCGGCCTGCAGCAGGCGGGAGCCGAAGGGATCCTCTTGTGTACCAACACCATGCACAAGGTCGCGCAGGCGATTGAAAAACGCTGCGAGGTGCCGTTTCTGCATATTGCCGATGCCACCGGACGGGCGATAACAGCCAAAGGCCAACGCCGGGTAGCTCTGCTGGGGACGCGTTATACCATGGAGCAGGATTTTTATCGCGGCCGGTTGCAGCAGCAGTTCGCTATCGACACGCTGATCCCGCAGGCCGACGATCGCCAGCGTATCAACCAGATCATTTTCGATGAACTGTGCCTGGGGACCTTTAGCGCGGATTCGCGCGACTACTATCTTCAGGTGATTGAGGATCTGGCGGAACAGGGCGCGGAAGGGGTGATTTTCGGTTGTACCGAAATCGGCCTGCTGGTGCCTGCGGAAAGCAGTCCGCTGCCGGTGTTTGATACCACTGCGATTCATGCGGCGGACGCGGTCAACTTTATGCTTTCGTCAGCACCGCTTCAAGCGGGGTAAGAATACGCGGCAGGCTTTTTTGCAGATGTAACGCGAAAGCATCGACCAGCGCGGAGCCGGGCCGATGCAGCGGGCGAATCAGGCTGACGGTAAAGGGCACTTCAACGCTAAAGCGGCGTACCACTACGCCGTTTCCGGCGTAATCCAGAGCGGTGAGCGGGTTAACCACCGAAATGCCAATCCCAGCGCGCACCAGGGCACAAATTGAGGCGGCGCTATGGGTCTCCACCACCATCCGCCGTTTGACCTGATGTTCGAGAAACAGGGCATCAAGCAACTGGCGATAGCTGTCGGTACGCGACAGGCTAATGTAGTTTTGGTCATGAAAATCCGCGGGCGTTAGCATCTGTTTCACGGCCAGCGGATGGCCTTGCGGCAATACGCACACCTCATTCAGCGTCAGCAGCGGCGTACGCTCGGTTCCGGCAGGGGTATGCAGGGTTTCGGTCAGGCCGAGATCGTGGCGCTGAGCCGACAGCCACTCTTCAAGCAGCGGCGATTCCTGGGGGACGATTTGCAGGTGAACGTCCGGGTAGCGCGTCAAAAACGGCTCCAGCAGCAGCGGTAAAAAAGATTGCGAAAATACCGGCAGGCAGGCAACCGACAGCTCGCCCTGGCGGAATTCGCGCAGGCTTTCCGCGGCGCTAACGATTCTGTCCAGTCCGTACCAGGCGCGCTGAACTTCCTCAAACAGGCGTAATCCTTGAACCGTGGGTTGCAGACGACCGCGCGCGCGGGCAAATAGCTTTAATCCCAGCACTTTTTCAAAACGCGCCAGCTCGCGGCTGACGGTTGGCTGCGAGGTATGCAACATCTGCGCGGCTTCGGTCAGATTGCCGGTGGTCATCACCGCATGGAAGATTTCGATATGGCGCAGGTTTACGGCGGGCATCAGCGATCCTCGGATTATGCATTCCATATCATTTTTGCATAGACTGGCAATAAAACGATATTTTTTATTCCTTACGCGCTGTGGCGTAATCGTAAAAAAAACAGAGATAACGCACACACAGCACCGGAGTTACTTATGCCACACTCGCTTTACGCCACCGATACCGATCTGACTGCAGAAAATCTGCTGCGCTTGCCCGCTGAGTTCGGCTGCCCGGTCTGGGTCTACGATGCGCAGATTATCCGTCGTCAGATTGCTCAACTCCGGAAGTTCGACGTGGTGCGTTTTGCGCAGAAAGCCTGCTCCAATATTCACATTTTACGCCTGATGCGTGAGCAGGGGGTGAAGGTGGATTCGGTGTCGCTGGGCGAGATCGAGCGCGCGTTGGCGGCCGGCTACGATCCGCAACAGCATCCGGACGACATTGTGTTTACTGCTGACCTGATCGATGACGCGACGCTGGCGCGGGTAAAAGCGCTGCAAATCCCGGTCAACGCCGGTTCTGTTGATATGCTGAAGCAGCTAGGGGAAGTTTCGCCGGGGCACCGGGTCTGGCTGCGCGTTAATCCGGGGTTCGGCCACGGCCACAGTCAAAAAACCAATACCGGCGGCGAGAACAGCAAACACGGTATCTGGCACACGCATTTACCGGCGGCGCTGGAAGTGATGCAACGCTATCAGCTTCAGCTGGTGGGCATTCATATGCACATTGGTTCCGGGGTGGATTATGGCCATCTGGAGCAGGTGTGCGGTGCGATGGTGCGCCAGGTTATCGAGTTCGGGCAGGATCTGCAGGCGATCTCCGCCGGCGGTGGGCTGTCGATCCCTTATCACGAAGGGGAAGAGGCGATCGATACCGATCATTACTTCGGGCTGTGGAACGCGGCGCGCGATCAAATAGCCAAATATCTGGGTCACCCGGTGAAGCTGGAGCTGGAACCGGGTCGCTTCCTGGTGGCGGAAGCCGGGGTGCTGGTTTCTCAGGTACGCAGCGTGAAAGGGATGGGCAGCCGTCACTTCGTGCTGATTGATGCCGGTTTTAATGATTTGATGCGCCCGGCGATGTACGGCAGCTACCACCATATCACCGCCCTGGCGGGAGACGGTCGGGATTTGAGCGTCGCCGCGAAGATTGAAACCGTGGTTGCCGGGCCGCTGTGCGAATCGGGCGATGTCTTTACCCAGCAGGAAGGGGGAAAAGTGGAAACCCGCCTGCTGCCAGCGGTGGTGCCGGGCGATTATCTGGTGCTGCATGACACCGGTGCTTACGGCGCATCGATGTCTTCAAACTACAACAGTCGTCCATTGCTGCCGGAAGTGCTGTTCGACAACGGTAAAGCGCGGCTGATTCGCCGTCGCCAGACAATTGACGAACTGTTAGCGCTGGAACTGTTGTGAGTGGATGCCCGATGGCGCTTCGCTTATCGGGCCGATGCCAGGCATGCCGTTGCTTCTTCGGTGAAAACGGCATCCGGCGGATTACGTGGAATAGGGGCCGGCGACCACCGACTCGCGCAGTACCAGGGTGCCGGTAAACGGCGGGATGGTTTCAATCGGCTGAGCGTTGGCCAGCTTGATCGCCTGATCGATAGCGGTGGTAATCATGTTATCGATCGGCAGGTAGACCGTGGATAGCCCCGGTTCCAGCCATTTGGCGCTCGGCGCGTCATCAAAACCAAACAATGAAATATCCTGCGGGATCCGCAGCCCGGCCTGACGCAACGCTTTTGAAACACCCAGCGCCATATCGTCATTACAGGAAAACAGCGCGCTAAACGATGTTTTTTCTTCCAGCAGTTCACGGCACAGTTCATAGCCACGTGGGATGGTGGCATCGCCATACTTCACTTTCGCCGGATCCCATTTGATACCGTGCTTTTTCAGCGCCTGACGATAGCCCTCCAGGCGAGCCTTTCCCGTTGGCGTATGTATTGGCACGGTAATACAGGCGATATCGCGATGGCCTTGGGTTATCAGATACTCTACCGCCTGAAACGCCGCATCCTGCTGTTCAAAAAAAACGCAGCGATCCCGCGCCTGGCTAACGTCGCGGTTAATGACAACCAGTGGCGTGCCGATGGACTCAATCAGCGACATAATTTTCTTTTCGCTCATATGGCGCGTGTATAGCACGATGGCGTCACATTGACGGTCGGCAAGCATCTGTACGGCCTCTTCTTCACGCGCCGGCGCATTGTGCCCGTCGGTGACAATCAGCTGTTTACCCCAGGCTTCCGTTTGTCGGGAAGCCTGCTGCAATAAACGCCCAAAATAGAAACCGTCGAAAATGGAGACCACCAGGCCGATGCTGTTGCTCGTGCGGTTCGCTAGCGAGCGGGCGAGAAAGTTGGGCCGATAGCCCAGCTCTTCCATTGCCTTAAAAACCCGCTGGCGGGTACTCTCTTTCACCTGACCAGTGCCGTTCAACACGCGGGAAACCGTCGCTTTAGAGACGCCTGCGTGAATTGAGACATCCAGCATTGTAGCCATTCATCCGATTCCTGATATCACGTGGTAATGCGCAGTTTATCACAGACATTCAGGGGGATATGGCTTCGTGGCAAAGCAAAAAAACTATCGCGATCACGCTTTTGCAGGATTAACGGGCTGAAAAATAAAACACTGAATTCGGCATGCCAATTTGGGTTTTTTTGGAATGCCAGTTTTGAGGTTGCGAACTTAGTCACAGAACTTTTTCCCATCGGTGATTATTTTTGGTATGCCAATAGGTGCTTGGCTGTACACCTTGTGCGCAAAAAAGTCCCTTAACCCTGAGGTATCCTCTATGGCATTGCAGGACAAATTGATCGACTCTCTGGGGAGTTTCGCTACGAAATTCAACAGCTACCGCTACATTATGGCGATAAAGGCGGCCTTTATTACCCTGATGCCGGTGATCATCGTGGGCGCCTTTTCGGTGCTGATCTCCAATATGGTGCTGGATCCGAAAAACGGGCTGGCCAGCTTTCAGGCGCTCTCTTTTCTGGCTGCGCTAAAACCGATTACCAGCGCAATTAACTATGCGACGCTTAACTTTCTTAATATCGGCGCCGTATTTCTGATCGGTATTGAGCTTGGACGGATTAACGGTATTAAGAGCCTGTTTCCCGGCCTGCTGGCGGTCATCTGTTTTATCTGTGTGACGCCAACCACCGTCGAAATGCTGGTCGACGGACAAATGCATGAAGTGAAAGATGTGCTGTTGCGCCAGTTCTCAGATACGCGCAGCCTGTTCCTCGGCATGTTTATTGCCATTCTTTCCGTGGAGATCTACTGCTGGCTGGAGAGATGCAAAGGCCTCAAGATCAAAATGCCGGACACCGTTCCCCCCAACGTATCGGCATCGTTTTCCGCGCTGATCCCGGCAATTATTACCACCACGGCGATTGCTACCTTTGGTTTTATTTTTCATCAAATTACCGGCATGTATCTCTATGATGCGGTCTATCAGGTGGTACAGCAGCCGCTGGAGCGAGTGGTGCAAAGCCTGCCGGGGATCCTGCTGCTGATGTTTGTCGCCCAGTTGTTCTGGGTTATCGGCATTCACGGTAATCAGATGATCAAACCGATCCGCGAACCGCTGCTGCTGGGGGCGATTACCGTCAATATGAGCGCCTTTGAGCAGGGCAAAGAGGTGCCGAATATCATCACCATGCCGTTCTGGGATGTTTATATGAGCATTGGCGGTTCGGGGCTGACGATTGGCCTGCTGATTGCGGTGATGATCGCCACCAAACGCAAAGAAATGAAGGAGATCGCCAAACTGTCGATCGGACCCGGGCTGTTCAATATTAACGAACCGGTGATTTTCGGTATGCCGATCATGCTTAATCCGATCCTTGCGATCCCTTTTATTATTACCCCACTGGTGACCGGCAGTATCGGTTACTTCGCCACCGTCACCGGTTTTGCCGGTAAAGCGGTGGTCATGGTGCCGTGGACCACGCCACCGCTGATTAACGCCTGGCTCTCCACAGCCGGATCGATGGGGGCGGTAGTGACACAGCTTGTCTGTATTGTCGCCGCGGTGCTTATCTATCTGCCGTTCGTCAAAATAGCCTCCCGTCGTGCGGAAAACGCGCAGCGTCAGGCGGAAAACGCTGAAGTCAGCCAGAATGTATGAGGACACCATGAGCAGAGTACGGATCGCGATTCCCCGCGACTTTATCCTCGGCGCCGCCGCGTCGGCGTGGCAAACCGAAGGCTGGAGCGGCAAGAAAGAGGGGCAGGATTCCTGGCCGGATCTCTGGTACAAGAACGATCGTCACGTCTGGCATAACGGTTATGGCCCGGCGGTCGCGACCGATTTTATCAACCGCTTCCGCGAAGACGTGCAGTTGATGAAGCTGGCGGGACTGACCCACTATCGTACGTCGATCAACTGGTCGCGTTTTCTTACCGACTATGAAAAAGTCACGGTTGATGAAGAGTATGCGGCGTACTACGACCAGCTGTTTGACGCGCTACGGGCTAACGGCATTGAGCCGATGATCTGCCTTGAGCACTATGAACTGCCCGGCTATCTGCTGGAGCACTACGGCGGCTGGGCGTCGAAAAAAGTGGTTGATCTGTTCGTACAATATGCGGAGAAAGTTTTTGCCCGCTATCACCATAAGGTGACGCGTTGGTTTACTTTCAATGAACCGATTGTGGTACAGACCCGGGTCTACCTCGACGCGCTGCGCTGGCCTTACGAACAGAATACCGGGACCTGGATGCAGTGGAATCATCATAAGGTGCTGGCGACGGCTAAAGTGGTCAGGCTGTTTCGCGAAAAAGGCTATCGCGGCACGGTCGGCTGTATTCTTAACCCGGAAGTCACTTATCCACGTTCAAAAGCGCCTCATGATCTTCGCGCCGCGGAAATCTACGATCTGTTTTATAACCGGGTTTTCCTCGATCCGCTGGTCCACGGCGAATATCCGTCAGAACTGTACAACCTGCTCGAACAGCACAACGTTGGCTGGGATTACAGTGCGCAAGAGCTGGCGATTATTCGCGAAAACACCGTGGATGAGCTGGGAATTAATCTCTACTACCCACACCGGGTGAAAGCCCCGTCGCGCGCCTGGCACCCGCAGACGCCATTCCATCCGGCTTACTATTATGAGCCCTTTGAACTCCCGGGAAGACGGATGAATAGTTCGCGTGGCTGGGAAATTTATCCGCAAATCGTTTTTGATATGGCGATGCGGATTAAACAGGATTACCGCAATATCCCGTGGTTCGTGGCCGAAAACGGCATGGGGGTGGAAAACGAAGGGCAGTTTCGCAATAGCGAAGGCACCATCGCCGACGATTACCGGATTCGCTTTATCAGCGAACATCTGTGGCAAACGCTGCGTGCGCGGGAAGCCGGCGCCAACTGCCACGGCTATATGCTGTGGGCGTTTACCGACAACGTTTCGCCGATGAACGCCTTTAAAAATCGTTACGGGCTGATTGAAATCGATCTGCAAAATCACCGCGCGCGAAGGCCGAAGGCTTCCGCCAGCTGGTTCCGTCAGCTTGGCGAACGTCGGGAATTGACGCTGGATATTGACGACGAGTGGCGTTAGGCATGGTTAAATTTTGCTAAGATAGCGGCGATATTGACTCGCAGGTTCATAACGCACAGGTGATATTGTGGAGAAGGCTATTATTCCGCCGGAAAAGAAACCCTATCAGGAGATTGGTGATGATTTACGCGCACAGATTGCGCAGGGGCGCTATCCCATCGGATCGCGTCTGCCGCCGGAACGCAATATCGCCGAAATTTACGGTGTGAGCCGGACGATCGTCCGTGAAGCGCTGTTGATGCTGGAGTTACAGGGAACGGTGGATATTCGCCAGGGCTCCGGGGTGTACGTTATGCGCATCCCGCATGAGGGCGATAGCGAGGAAGAACAGATGCTGAGCAGCGACGTCGGGCCGTTCGAAATCCTGCAGGCCCGCCAGCTGCTGGAGAGCAATATCGCCGCTTTTGCCGCTAAAATGGCCACTCGCGCCGATATCGATAACCTGAAACGTATTATTGAGCAGGAGCAGCGGGCTATTGCCGCCAACGATACCAGTCAGGACAACGCCCGGCTTTTTCACCTGGTGCTGGCCGGGGCGACGCAAAACCAGATGCTGCTGGCGACGGTCGAGCGCATCTGGCTGCAAATGGACAGCAGCCCGTTATGGCAGCAGTTCAATGTACATATCGCCAGCCGGGCGTATCGCCTGAAGTGGCTTGGCGACCGGCAAACGCTCCTCGCCGCCCTGCGCCGTCGCGATGTGATGGGCGCCTGGCAGGCCATGTGGCAGCACCTTGAAAACGTAAAAAATAGTCTGCTGGAGCTTTCTGATGAAGACGCACCGGACTTTGACGGCTATCTCTTTGAGTCAGTGCCTGTTTTTCAGGGAAAGCTGATGTGATTATTCAGCCTTTATCCGCCGCGCCGCAGTATGCTGGGCAGGTTACGGAGTGGCTATGGCGGGCTTTTGGCGGCGATATGTTGCCGCAGGCGTTTTTCGCCAGCATCATCGGGCATAGCCAGACGCCGGGGGCGTTGCCGGTTACGTTTATTGCCGTTGAAAATGAAAAACTGCTGGGAACCGTCGGGCTCTGGCGCTGCGACTTAATCAGTCGCCAGGATCTGTATCCGTGGATGGCGGCACTCTATGTCGCCCCGGAAGCACGGGGAAAAGGGCTGGCGGGAACGCTACAGCAGCATGTCATCCGGTATGCACGAACGCAGGGCTATTCCGCGCTGTTTCTCTATTCCGCCTGCCGTGATTTTTATGAGCGTTTTGGCTGGCAGTATATCGGCGAAGGTCTGGATTACCCGGCCACGACGGTCAGTTTATATCGCTATGATTTATCGCGTTCCGCAGGCGAAACCACCGAGTGACGGCGTACCAGCGTCGGGCTAAAAAGATGGGTTATCTCCGGGGGCGGGCGATGTTCCGCCAGCGCTAACGCCAGCTCGGCGGCCTGAGTCGCCATGGTGACGATCGGGTAGCGCACGGTGGTCAGACGCGGGCGCACATAGCGTGAAATCAGTATGTCATCAAAACCGATCAGCGAAATCTCCTGTGGTATATCAATACCGTTATCGTTTAACACGCCCATCGCACCGGCAGCCATTGAGTCGTTATAGCAGGCCACGGCGGTAAAATGCCTCCCTCTCCCCAGCAGTTCGGTCATCGCCTGTTCACCGCCGCTCTCATCAGGCTCGGCAAAGGTCACCAGGCGGTCATTGCACGCCAGGCCGCTCTCTTTTAATGCCGCGTAATAGCCCTGAAGACGGTCTTCGGCATCGGAAATCGGGTGATCGGAACAGATATAGCCAATGCGGGTATGCCCTTGCTGAATCAGGTGACGCGTTGCCAGCCAGGCGCCGTAACGGTCATCCAGCGCGACGCAGCGCTGCTCTAAGCCAGGTATAATACGGTTGATTAGCACCATACCGGGGATCTGCTTCATTAACGCGGTCAGCTCGTCATCGGGGATCATTTTGGCGTGAACCACCAGGGCTGCGCAGCGGTGGCGAATCAACTGTTCAATCGCCTGACGCTCTTTATGGATGCTGTGATAGCCGTTACCGATCAGCAAAAAATTGCCGGTATTGTAGGCCACCTGCTCGACGGCTTTGACCATTGAACCAAAGAAAGGGTCGGAAACATCGCCCACCACCAGGCCAACGGTTTGCGTTGACTGCTGCGCCAGCGCGCGGGCGTTGGCGTTAGGATGATAATTTAACGCTTCCATCGCCGCCCCCACCGACTGGCGTGAGGCTTCGCTGGCTTTCGGTGAATTGTTAATCACGCGGGAGACGGTAGCGACGGAAACTCCTGCGAGACGGGCTACATCCTTAATTGTCGCCATACCATGCCTTTTTTAGGGTAAGCGTTTACATACCGTTTATGTTACGGGAAAGCGCCGCAGATTCAAGAACCGCGGCGCCTGGGGTCATGTAATTGTGACACAGATTAGCCTTGTTGATGAAAGAGTTACTCACAGGCAACCTGCGAATGATTCCGGGAGGGGGGAATTCACACCTTTGCTTACACTTTGCGATTAGCTGTTGCGAATGTTCGCTGGTTTACCCATTCATATCATTGATATTCTGGCTTTCCCAGAGGTATTGATTGGTGAGTTTCTTAAGTACGCTATTCGTACTGATTATCTTGCACCGACCTGCGCAGATGCGCAGGTTTTTTTTGTCCTGAATTCCTCTTCGCGCACTGCATTTCCCACCTCTTCTCGTGTAACCTGCTTTGACTGATTAACCGGTCAGACGGAGTTGTTATGCTTTTAGGATTTTTTAGACTGTTATTCAAGGGATTGTACCGGGTAAAACTCACCGGCGACACCCAGGCGCTGTACCAGCCAAAGATACTGATTACGCCCAATCACGTCTCATTTATTGACGGCATACTGCTGGCGCTTTTCCTGCCGGTGCGCCCTGTTTTTGCAGTGTACTCTTCAATTAGCCAGCGCTGGTTTATGCGTGCTCTGACACCCCTTATCGATTTTGTGCCGCTGGACCCGACCAAACCCATGTCCATTAAGCATCTGGTCCGCCTGATTGAACAAGGGCGTCCGGTGGTTATTTTCCCGGAAGGGCGGATTTCGGTAACCGGGTCGCTGATGAAAATTTATGACGGCGCGGCTTTCGTTGCAGCAAAGTCGCAGGCGACCATTGTGCCGCTGCGTATCGAGGGCGCTGAACTTACCCCCTTTAGCCGCCTCAAAGGGCTGGTCAGGCGCCGCCTTTTTCCCCGTATTCAACTGCATCTGCTGCCGCCGACGCATCTGGCGATGCCTGAGGCGCCGCGCGCCCGCGACCGGCGTAAAATTGCCGGAGAAATGTTGCATCAGATAATGATGGAAGCGCGGATGGCGGTGCGCCCGCGCGAAACGCTGTATGAATCGCTGCTGGCGGCGCAGTACCGCTTCGGTGCGCGTAAAAACTGCGTGGAAGATATTAATTTTCAGCCGGATACCTACCGTAAGCTGTTGACCAAAACCCTGTTTGTGGCGCGTATTCTGGAAAGGTATAGCGCTCAGGGCGAGAAAATCGGCCTGATGCTGCCGAATGCCGGGATTAGCGCAGCGGTAATTTTCGGCGCGATTGCCCGTGGGCGTATTCCGGCGATGATGAACTATACCGCCGGGGTGAAAGGCCTGAGCAGCGCGGTTACCGCCGCCGAAATTAAGACGATTTTCACCTCGCGAACCTTCCTTGATAAAGGCAAACTCTGGCACCTGCCGGAACAGTTGACTCAGGTGCGCTGGGTATTCCTCGAAGATTTAAAAGCGGATATCACCGCCGCGGATAAGCTGTGGATTTTTGGTCATCTGTTGATACCGAAGCTGGCGCAGGTTAAGCAGCAGCCGGAAGATGCGGCGATGATCCTGTTTACTTCCGGTTCAGAAGGCAATCCGAAAGGCGTGGTACATAGTCATAAAAGCCTGCTGGCTAACGTCGAGCAGATTAAAACCGTCGCTGACTTTACCGCGAACGATCGCTTTATGTCCTCGCTGCCGCTGTTTCACTCCTTTGGCCTGACGGTCGGCCTGCTGACCCCACTGTTTACCGGTGCGGAGGTGTTCCTCTATCCGAGTCCGCTGCATTATCGCATGGTGCCGGAACTGGTGTATGACCGTAATTGTACCGTGCTGTTCGGCACCTCGACCTTCCTCGCCAACTATGCCCGCTTTGCTAATCCATATGACTTTTATCGCCTGCGGTATGTTGTTGCAGGCGCGGAGAAACTGCAGGAGAGCACAAAGCAGATCTGGCAGGACAAGTTTGGCCTGCGTATTCTCGAAGGCTATGGCGTTACCGAATGTGCGCCAGTGGTGTCGATCAATGTGCCGATGGCGACGAAGGTGGGAACCGTTGGTCGCATTCTGCCGGGCATGGATGCGCGTTTACTGGCGATGCCGGGTATTGAAGAAGGCGGCCGTCTGCAGCTAAAAGGGCCGAATATTATGAAAGGCTATCTGCGCGTGGAAAATCCGGGTGTGCTGGAGGCGCCAACGGCGGAGAATCAACACGGCGAAGTGGAAACCGGCTGGTATGACACCGGCGATATTGTCACCTTTGACGAGCAGGGCTATGTGCGAATTCAGGGACGCGCAAAGCGCTTTGCTAAAATTGCCGGTGAGATGGTATCGCTGGAGATGGTCGAGCAGGTGGCGCTGGCGGTTTCGCCGGACAAAATGCACGCCACGGCGATTAAACAGGATGCCAGCAAAGGCGAGGCGCTGGTGCTGTTTACCAGCGATAATGAACTAAATCGCGAGAAACTGCTGCGCTATGCCCGTGAACATGGCGTGCCGGAGCTGGCGGTACCGCGCGACATTCGCTGGCTGAAACAGCTCCCGGTGCTGGGCAGCGGTAAGCCGGATTTCGTCGCCCTTAACGATATGGTTGAAGAGATGGAACATTCGGATGAGTGAGTCAGTACACACTAACACTTCTCTGTATTCGAAAGGAATGATGGCGGTTATCTGCGCCCAGTTTCTCTCGGCATTCGGCGATAACGCGCTGCTCTTCGCGACCCTGGCGCTGATGAAGCAACTGTTCTACCCGGCGTGGAGCCAGCCGGTATTGCAGATGTTGTTTGTGGGTGCTTACATTCTCTTCGCGCCGTTTGTCGGGCAGTTTGCCGATAGCTTCGCCAAAGGGCGGGTAATGATGGTGGCTAACGGTTTGAAGCTTATCGGCGCGGGCTGTATTTGCTTTGGCGTTAATCCGTTTGTTGGCTACACGCTGGTGGGCATTGGCGCTGCCGCCTATTCTCCGGCTAAATACGGCATCCTCGGCGAGCTGACCACCGGGGATAAGTTAGTCAAAGCTAACGGCCTGATGGAGTCCTCCACCATTGCGGCTATTTTGCTTGGTTCGATGGCTGGCGGTATTCTGGCGGACTGGCATGTCCTGGCGGCGCTTGTCGTCTGCGCGATGGTGTACGGCGGGGCGGTGATGGCCAACCTGTGGATCCCCAAACTGCCCGCCGCGCGTCCCGGCCAGTCGTGGCGTTTCAGGCCGATGACCCACCGTTTCTTTAGCGCCTGTGCAGTGCTGTGGCGTGACGGCGATACCCGGTTTTCGTTAGTCGGCACCAGCTTGTTCTGGGGAGCGGGAGTGACCCTGCGCTTCTTACTGGTGCTGTGGGTGCCAGTAGCCCTGGGTATTACCAGTAATGCCATGCCGACCTACCTTAACGCAATGGTGGCGGTGGGGATAGTACTGGGGGCTGGCGCGGCGGCGAAGCTGGTGACGCTGGAAACGGTGTCCCGTTGTATGCCCGCGGGGATTTTGATTGGCGTCGCGGTCGTCTTTTTCGCCATCCAGCAGGCGTTGCTGCCGGCATTTGGCCTGCTGCTGCTGCTCGGGGCGTTCGGCGGTTTCTTTATTGTGCCGCTGAATGCGCTGCTTCAGGAACGCAGCAAACACACGGTTGGCGCGGGCAATGCAATCGCGGTGCAGAATCTCGGCGAGAACGTCGCGATGTTGCTGATGCTGGGCCTGTACTCGCTGGCGGTGAGCATAGGTATTCCGGTTGTCGGCGTCGGGATGGGCTTCGGCGTGGTATTTGCGCTGGCTATCATCGCGCTGTGGATTTGGGGGCGTCGTAAATAGTCTCCCGGGTGCAGCGGACCGCCCCGGGAAGGTGACTTTTCCTACGGTGCCGGGTAGGTATAAATTCGATGCACCGCTTCAATCTCCGCCAGCACCTCTTCGCTTAGTGTCAGATGGAGGCTTTCGACGTTAGTCTGAAGCTGCGCCATGGTCGTCGCCCCAAGCAGGGTGCTGGCGACAAACGGCTGGCGACGCACGAAAGCCAGCGCCATTTGTGCCGGGTCAAGATTATGGCGTTTTGCGATATCGACATAGGCCGCCACCGCTTTCTGAGTCTGCTCGCCGCTATAGCGGGTAAAGCGGCTGAACAGGGTATTGCGCGCGCCGGCGGGTTTCGCGCCGTTGAGGTATTTCCCGGTCAGCGTACCGAATGCCAGACAGGAATAAGCTAACAGCTCCACGCCTTCATACTGGCTCACTTCCGACAGCGCCACTTCATAGCTGCGGTTCACCAGGCTGTAAGGATTCTGAATCGTCACAATACGCGGCAAATCATGCTTGTCCGCCAGATGGAGATAGCGCATCACGCCAAAAGCCGTTTCGTTGGAGACGCCAATATAGCGAATCTTCCCGGCGCGCTGGAATTCAGCCAGCGCTTCCAGGGTATCCAGCAGGGTGACGACCGGGGCGGAATCGGTCCAGGTGTAGCCCAGTTTACCAAAACAGTTGGTTGGCCGCTGCGGCCAGTGGACCTGATAGAGGTCAAGATAATCAGTCTGCAACCGCTTCAGGCTGTCGTGCAGCGCCTCGCGGATATTTTTACGATCCAGCGCATGGTTAGGGCGAATGCTGCTGTCGTTATTGCGGGCAGGGCCGCTCACTTTGGAGGCGATAACCAGCTTTTCGCGATTACCGCGCTTTGCCAGCCAGTTACCGACATAGGTTTCCGTCAGGCCCTGGGTTTCCGGGCGCGGCGGGACAGGATACATTTCGGCGACATCGATCAGGTTGATGCCCTGACTGACAGCGTAATCGAGCTGGTCGTGCGCGTCTGCCTCGCTATTCTGCTCACCAAACGTCATTGTGCCCAGTCCCAGCGTGCTGATTTCAAGAGAACTGTGTGGGATACGGTGATACTGCATAGCCGGTTTCCTTTTTTGTTACAAGGTCAGGCGTTCCCCGACAAAGGAATATAAAAATGGCAGAGGGGAAGAAAAAGGGGAAGTAAAAAGATCAAAAAAAGCCGGGTTTACGGAATCTGGCCTGATTTATCCGGAGATGGATCAGGATATCCCGACTCTTTTCGCAAATGAAAAGGGGACGAAAACACCGCTTAACTCTGTGATAAACGGCTCGTCGCAGGTTGGCGTGAAAGCTTACCGTTTAATAATCTGCGAGACATCATCGCGATTGATCTGCATTTTGTTCCCTTGCTGATCTTCGTAGCTGATAAGACCGGTGTCGTCGTCAATCGCAGGTTTACCGTCTGTCAGAATCATACGTCCGTCTTTGGTTGCCATGACATAATCGCTGCTGCAGCCGGAAACGGAGAATGCCAGTCCTACGGCGGAAATCAATACTGCCCATTTTTTCATCGTTATTACCTCTATTTTGGCCGTACCTTCTATCAGATTAATAGTCTGATTTCTGGAATATAAGAATCAGTAAAGTCTTAAAAGGGATGACAGCCCTTTTCAGGGCTGTGCGGGTTACAGCGGATTTTTTTTATTTCGTAGCAGATTGAGGCTCTCAACCGCAATCGAAAAGAACATAGCGAAATAAATGTAGCCTTTCGGCACGTGCACATCAAAACTTTCCAGTATCAGCGTGAAGCCGACGAGAATCAAAAATGACAGCGCCAGCATTTTCACCGAAGGGTGGCGGTCAACAAAATCGCCTATCGAACGGGCGGCCACCATCATCACCAGTACGGCAATAACGACCGCCGCCATCATGATGAACAGATGATCCGACAGCCCGACGGCGGTAATCACCGAATCAAGGCTGAAAATGATATCCAGCAGCATAATCTGCACAATGGCGCCAATAAATGAATGAACGTTGGTTTTTAACCCCTCTTCTTCTCCTTCAATGGATTCGTGAATCTCTTTACTCGCTTTCCAGATCAGGAATAACCCGCCGAGTAGCAGGATCAGATCGCGAAAGGAGATCGCCTGGCCCAGCACGGTAAACAGCGGGTTGGTGAGCTTAACGACCCATGCGATTGACGCCAGTAACGCCAGACGCATGATCATTGCCCCCATAAGCCCGATGCGGCGGGCATGAGCCCGTTGCGCAGTGGGAAGCTTGGCCACGACCAGAGAGAGGAAAATAATATTATCGATCCCAAGCACTATCTCCAGTAGCGTCAGCGTACCAAGCGCCAGCCAGGCGTTAGGATCGGTTACCCATGCAAATAACATCATTCAAAGTCCTGCAAAATAGAAAGAAGTGATTATATGCAACCCGCATGGCAGAACAAAAAATTAATCATGGACAGTAATCGCCGTACGCGACTGCTCCGGCGCCTTCCTGCGCTGCTCGCCCCTGGAGCCAGCGCACGAGTTGTTAAACACCGCCCGCGGTGTGAATTATCCAGAGGAAAGAAGGAAGTGGCGGGCCAGCAGGGCGGCGGTGAAGTTTTTCTTCAGGTAGAAACCGCGCGGTAACGTGAGGATCGGCTCTCCGTGGGCGCCAACCGCTTCGGTCAGGGCCTTGCTATTTGCCGCTTTTGGGCGCAATTGCAGCACTTCGCCGTGACGCGCAGTGATGCGTTCAACTTGCCCAAGCACGATCAGATCCATCAGCTCTTCCCAGTCCATGCGTAGCTGACGCGCTTCTTCTTCGCTGGGGCTCCACAGCAGAGGCGCGCCCACCCGGCGGCTGGCGAGCGGAATCGTTCGCTCGCCCTCTACCGGGATCCACAGTACGCGCTTGAGTTTATGACGCACATGGCTGCTCTCCCAGGTGACGCCGCTATTACCGGTGAGCGGCGCGACGCAGACGAAGGTCGTTTCCAGTGGACGCCCCTGAGAATCGACAGGGATGGTTTTCAATTCAACGCCGAGAGCGGCGAAATCCTGCTCGGGCTTGCTGCCTGCGCTGGCGCCAAGCCAAATTTCCAGCAGGATACCGATCCAGCCTTTATCACGTTTTAAATCGCGCGGAACGGGAATACCGGCAAGGGCGGCCAGCTCACCCAGTGAATAACCTGCCAGCTGCCGCGCCTGAGCCAGAAGCTGTTCCTGGCTTTGCGGTGGCGATAAGAGCGGCGCGATATTCGGCATAACATGAAACCTCTGGATAAAAAATAAGCGGTAATTTCGTCCGTTGTGGATAGAGTTTACCTTTTCCTGACTAACTATGACAATTTGATGATTCATATGGCTTTTTTAATTATTTTTTGCCGTTATGAAAAATCTGGAGGCAGGTTTTCCAGAACTGGTCACCGACAATGAACAGGATCTTACACCATGTTATCCACAGAAAAATGGGATAACTGGGGAAAAGCGCCACTACTGTTTCCATTTACAGCCTTGACGTGGGAGAAAAATCGAGTTTTTAGCCAAAATATGTCCAGAGTACTTGCGCAAGCTGTGGATAAAACCGACATTGTTCGATCTTTCATCAGTTCCGGGATCGTATATGTGATGATCGTCACGTTACACTGTGAATGATGAAATTTAAACAAGGTAACTTAATGAAAACAAATATATTATTATGTGGGTTGATTACGCCGCTGTTCGGATTACTCTGGGTTTTCCCTGGTTAATTCCGTACTTCTTCACAACTCTATCCACAGAAAAAGTGAATAAAATCGCGCGTGGACGGCTTTCACTGTTTATAACTCGGGGGATTGCTGTGAGTTATTCAAATGTTATTCGATCTCATCTCGTTCACAGAGTGGTTTACCGTTTCCAGCGAGTGTGAAACAATCATTCGCATTGAAGCTTATTTTGAGGTAGTCCGGTGATTGATGACGATGGCTACCGCCCAAATGTCGGTATTGTAATCTGTAATCGCCAGGGTCAGGTTATGTGGGCCAGGCGCTATGGTCAGCACTCGTGGCAGTTCCCGCAAGGGGGCATTAATCCAGGAGAATCAGCAGAGCAGGCGATGTATCGGGAATTGTTCGAAGAAGTTGGGTTAAACCGCAAAGATGTGCGGATTCTGGCTTCAACCCGTAACTGGTTGCGTTACAAATTGCCTAAACGTTTGGTGCGTTGGGACACAAAGCCGGTATGTATCGGCCAGAAACAGAAGTGGTTTCTCCTGCAATTGATTGGCAGTGATGCGGATGTCAATATGCAAACCAGCAGTACACCTGAATTTGATGGCTGGCGATGGGTAAGCTACTGGTATCCGGTGCGTCAGGTGGTGTCGTTTAAGCGCGATGTCTACCGCCGGGTGATGAAAGAGTTCGCCAGCGCCACAATGGCGCTGGCAGAAAGTTCGCCTAAGCCGCAAAGCGCGCCTGCATATCGACGTAAAAGAGGTTAAGCCACACACATTATGCTCACTCGGTTGCGAGAAATAGTCGAGAAGGTCGCGAGTACGCCACGTTTAAACGAGGCGCTGGATATCCTGGTAACCGATATCTGCGCCGCAATGGAAACGGAGGTCTGCTCGGTTTATCTGGCTGACAACGACCGGCGCTGTTATTACCTGATGGCGACTCGCGGGTTGAAAAAGCCCCGCGGGCGCATTGTCGCGCTCGCTTTTGACGAAGGCCTGGTCGGCCTCGTCGGCCGTCTGGCAGAACCCATTAACCTCGCCGACGCGCAAAAGCATCCCAGCTTTAAATATATTCCTGCGGTAAAAGAGGGGCGTTTCCGCGCCTTCCTTGGCGTGCCGATTATCCAGCGGCGCCAACTGCTGGGGGTGCTGGTGGTGCAGCAGCGCGAGTTGCGCCAGTTTGACGAAAGTGAAGAGTCTTTTCTTGTTACGCTGGCCACGCAAATCGCCGGTATTCTTTCTCAGTCCCAGTTAAACGCGCTGTTTGGTCAATATCGTCAGACCCGCATTCGCGCCCTGCCTGCTTCGTCCGGCGTCGCCATTGCTGAAGGCTGGATGGACGTTAGCCTGCCGCTGATGGAGCAGGTTTATGAAGCCTCGACGCTTGATACCGCTGCCGAGCGCGAGCGTCTGACCATCGCGCTGGAAGAGGCGGCGAACGAGTTTCGTCGTTACAGCAAACGCTATTCTGCCGGCGCGCAGAAAGAGACTGCGGCCATCTTTGACCTCTATTCACACCTGCTTTCCGACGCGCGCCTGCGTCGTGAACTGTTCGCTGAAGTGGATAAAGGCGCGGTGGCCGAATGGGCGGTGAAGAAGATCATCGAGCAGTTTGCCGAACAGTTTGCCGCGCTCAGTGATGGCTATCTGAAAGAGCGTGCGGGTGATTTACGCACGTTAGGCCAGCGACTGCTGTTTCACCTTGATGACAGCATTCAGGGAACGGATAGCTGGCCGGAGTGCATCATACTGGTGGCGGACGAACTGTCGGCCACGACTCTGGCGGAAGTTCCTCAGGACCGTTTAGCAGGCGTGGTGGTACGTGACGGCGCGGCGAACTCGCATGCTGCGATTATGGTTCGTGCGCTGGGCATTCCGACGGTGATGGGGGCGGATATTCAGCCTTCGCTGCTGCACGGTCATACCCTGATCGTCGACGGTTACCGTGGCGAGCTGCTGGTCGATCCGGAGCCGGTGTTGCTGCAGGAGTACCAGCGCCTGATTAGCGAAGAGAATGAACTTAGCCGCCTGGCTGAGGACGATCTCAAGCGGGCGTCTGAACTGAAAAGCGGCGAGCGAGTAAAAGTGATGCTCAATGCGGGGCTGAGCCCTGAGCATGAGGAGAAGCTCGGCAATTTCGTCGATGGTATCGGTCTGTACCGCACCGAGATTCCCTTTATGCTGCAAAGCGGCTTCCCCTCTGAAGAGGAGCAGGTTGCCCAGTATCAGGGAATGCTACAGATGTTCAACGAGAAATCGGTGACTCTGCGCACGCTGGATGTCGGCGCGGATAAACAGCTGCCGTATATGCCAATCAGCGAAGAGAACCCGTGTCTTGGCTGGCGCGGTATTCGCATCACGCTCGATCAGCCGGAGATTTTTCTGGTGCAGATACGCGCCATGCTGCGCGCCAATGCGGCGACCGGTAACCTCAGTATTTTGCTGCCGATGGTGACCAGCCTGGATGAAGTGGATGAGGCTCGTCGTCTTATCGATCGCGCCAGCCGTGAAGTGGAAGACATGATCGGCTATGCCATTCCACGTCCGCGTCTTGGCGTGATGCTGGAAGTGCCGTCGATGGTCTTTATGCTTCCACAACTGGCTAATCGCATTGATTTTATCTCTGTTGGCACTAATGACCTGACCCAGTATATTCTGGCGGTGGATCGCAATAATACCCGGGTGGCCAGTATGTATGACAGCCTGCACCCAGGAGTTCTCAGGGCGCTGGCGATGATCGCCCGCGATGCCGAGCGTTTCGACATCGATCTGCGACTGTGTGGTGAAATGGCGGGTGATCCGATGTGCGTGACGATCCTCATCGGTATGGGCTATCGCCATTTGTCAATGAATGGTCGCTCGGTGGCAAGAGTGAAATATCTGCTGCGCCGTATCGATATTGATGAGGCCCAGGAACTTTCCCGCCGCAGTCTGGAAGCGCAGATGGCGACTGAAGTCCGTCACCAGGTTGCGGCTTTTATGGAGCGGCGCGGTCTCGGCGGCCTGATTCGCGGAGGCCGATAGCTGTCATTATCGGACGGCGCGTGAACAAGGCGCAACGCGCCGCCTCCGGAACTCCTCCGCTGCTCATTCGCATTCGTATACATATCTTTTACACGTCCGGCTCGGATCGTCTTTAGCGCATATGCTATCATTCGCAACCTTTGGAGCGCCGTTTTCTGGCAGGCGCGGAGGATCCCCGCTGTCCACTTTCGGCGGAATAACAAGTCTTTATGGTGACAGATGAATAGTGGCTACCTGCATTTTCCGGACTTTGATCCGGTAATATTTTCCATTGGACCGGTCTCCCTGCACTGGTACGGCCTGATGTATCTGGTCGGGTTTATTTTTGCCATGTGGCTGGCCACCCGTCGGGCCAATCGTCCGGGTAGCGGCTGGACGAAAAATGAAGTTGAAAACCTGCTGTACGCCGGGTTCCTGGGGGTCTTCCTCGGCGGGCGTATCGGTTACGTCTTTTTCTATAACCTGCCGCTCTTCCTGGAGGATCCGCTCTACCTGTTCCGCGTCTGGGATGGCGGCATGTCCTTCCACGGCGGCCTGATCGGTGTGATTCTGGTGATGATCATCTTCGCCAGACGCACGAAGCGAACCTTCTTCCAGGTCTCTGATTTTATTGCGCCGCTGATTCCGTTTGGCCTTGGCGCCGGGCGGCTGGGCAACTTTATCAACGGCGAACTGTGGGGGCGTGTCGATCCGAACTTCCACTATGCGATGATTTTCCCCGGCTCCCGCGCGGAAGATCTGGCTCTGCTGCCGTCACATCCCGAGTGGCAATCGTTGTTCGATACCTACGGCGCGCTGCCCCGCCATCCTTCACAGTTGTATGAGCTGGCGCTGGAAGGCGTGGTGCTGTTCCTGATCCTGAACCTGTTTATTCGCAAACCGCGCCCGACCGGCTCGGTTTCTGGTCTTTTCCTGATTGGCTACGGCCTGTTCCGCATTATTGTGGAATTTTTCCGTCAGCCCGACGCGCAGTTCACCGGCGCCTGGGTGCAGTACATCAGTATGGGACAGATTCTTTCGATTCCTATGGTGCTTGCGGGTATCATTATGATGGTCTGGGCGTACCGTTGTCGTCCGCAGCAACAAAACTCTTGAGGAACCATGAAACAGTATCTTGATTTGATGCAGAAAGTGCTCGACGAGGGCACGCAAAAAAATGACCGCACCGGTACCGGCACCGTCTCTATCTTCGGCCACCAGATGCGTTTTAACCTGCAGGAAGGATTCCCGTTGGTGACGACCAAACGCTGTCATTTACGCTCCATCATCCATGAACTGTTGTGGTTCCTGCAGGGAGATACCAACGTTGCGTATCTGCATGAAAACAACGTTACCATCTGGGATGAATGGGCCGATGAAAACGGCGATCTGGGGCCGGTCTATGGCAAGCAGTGGCGCTCCTGGCCTGCGCCGGATGGTCGTCATATCGACCAGATCAGCACGGTGATGGAACAGTTGAAAAATGACCCGGATTCACGGCGTATTATCGTCTCGGCATGGAACGTTGGCGAACTGAACAAAATGGCGCTGGCGCCGTGCCATGCGTTTTTCCAGTTTTACGTGGCGGATGGCAAGCTCTCCTGCCAGCTGTATCAGCGCTCCTGCGATGTGTTCCTTGGCCTGCCGTTCAATATCGCCAGCTACGCCCTGCTGGTGCATATGGTGGCGCAGCAGTGCGACCTGGCAGTGGGCGATTTTGTCTGGACTGGGGGCGACACGCATCTGTACAGCAACCATATGGAGCAGACGCATCTGCAGCTGAGCCGCGAACCCCGCGCATTGCCGAAACTGGTCATCAAACGCAAACCGGCGTCGATTTTCGACTACCGGTTTGAAGACTTTGAAATTGAAGGCTATGACCCGTATCCGGGAATTAAAGCGCCGGTGGCGATTTAATTCCCGGAGTGAATGTTTTTGCTTAGTGGCCTGTTCTGTTCACGATAAATAACGTGGACAGGGGGCATATCCCCTGTGTGTGAACGCCCTGGGGAGATTTCGCCTGGCCCAGGCAAGTTTGTCCAGCCTCGAACGACCTCACTGGCCGCCGTCCTGGCGGCCAGTCCTGCATGTGTGCCAGCGTACTCTCGCCCGTTTTCCTGATGTGCTCACCTCCCTGCGGCAAGACCGTGGAAAATCTGCTGCTATCGGGCGCCTTTTTGTTCGTTGGTTTCCTCCGTCTTTGCAAGCCATTGCAACGTCTTTAATACTCTCCGAGGCGCGACGCAAACGCGTATTTTTCCGTTCGAAAAAGGTATTGCTGATACCCATACTCAGCTCATGAACAGAGAACATGGCTATACCCTGACGGAAACCCTGGTCGCACTGATACTGGTCGTTATTCTTTGCGCCAGTGGGCTATATGGCTGGCACAGCTGGCAACGGCAGCAGCGCCTGTGGCAAACAGCCTGTCAGGTTCGCGACTTTCTGCTGCTGCTGCGTGATGATGCCAACTGGCATAATCGTAATCGGTTGTTAAACGTTGGTCGGAGCGGGGAGGGCTGGTGCCTGAGCGCTACTGGTTCCACGGCCGACTGTCGTGAAAAGGATGTTTTCACGCTATACCCGCTGTGGCCGGAAGTTTCGCTCCGCGTCATGACGCCTGGGCTGGGTTTTTACGGCCTGCGGAATACCGCCTGGGCCGGACATATCCGGCTGGAAAGCGCGGTTGGTGGCTGGAACATTATTGTCTCTAACTGGGGGCGAATCCGTCTCTGCCGTGGCGAGGAGACGGTATCATGTCTGTAATACGCCGTGGTTTTTCGCTACCAGAAACACTGATCGTGATGGCTATCAGCTCGGTGCTATTGTCAGGCGGCGCGCGCTTTCTACCGGCCTTACAGTCGGCAACGCTTCTCCTGACCCGGCAACAGTCGTTGGAAAATGAACTCTGGCAGCGTATTTACACCGTGGCGAAGCATTTGCAACGCGCCGGTTATTGCAACGGCCGCTGTCGCGGAGAGGCGCTGCATATTGCCGCAAGTGGTGATTGTCTGCTTGTCCGCTGGGATGGCAACAGCGATGGCGTCTGGAATACGGCTCCACTGTCAGAATCGGATATGACCGGGTTCCGGTTACGTGATGGCGCGCTGGAAACCCAGCGTGGGGCGGACAGCTGTAATGGTAAAGGCTGGGAGAAAATGACTAATCCGGCGGCGATTAAAATCACCACGTTTCACATTTCCCGCTACGACAGAGCGGGATTCCCCCCGGAATTATCGATAACGCTGGCGGCACAATCCATTTTCGGTCGGCAAATCCACGCCCGTGCGGAATACAGCGTAACAGGATATAACCTGTGAATCGTCAGCGTGGTTTCTCTTCCTTGTTGATGGTGCTTCTGCTGTTCGCACTCGGCAGTTTGTTGCTTCAGGGGCTGAACCAACAGCAGCGTTCTCTGCTGGCGCAAGCAGCCAACGAAATGCAGGCCCTGCGCGATACTGCCAGCGTGCAATCTGCGCTACAGTGGGGAAAAGGCCTTTCCTGGCCGCGACAGGAAGCGGTGAGCTGTCAGCAGGATGTCACGCTCGGCTGGCGTGCCTGCCTGCGAATCTTCAGCGATGCATCGGTATTGCTGATTGGCGGCAGCGGTACCATGCTGCTGTGGCAAACCGGCACGGTGGAACAAAACCGTGTCCGATTTTCTCCCCACGGCTGGAGCGATTTTTGCCCGTTAAAGGAGGCGAGCTTATGCCAGATGCCCTGAAGAAGCAGGACGGTTTTAGCCTGCCAGAAACGCTACTGGCTTTAATGCTGATGGTCATGACCGTCACCGCCCTGGCAGGTTATCAGCGTGCGCTGGCCAATGGCTTTATGCAGATCAATCAGTACCGTCAACTGTGGCGCGATGCGTGGCGATTCAGTCAGCTTAATCCGCCAGCAGTGCCGGATAATCGCCAGATATCCCGCATGCAGACATCGGCGCAAAGATGTGTCAGCATCACGGTAACGATCACCATGCCCGCCGTCAGGCGGGCCCAGATGACCAGGCTGCATTGCCCGGTCAGTCAGTAGGCAGGAGCGAATATGTTAAGGGTGTACCATTCAAACCGTCTGGATGTGCTGGAAGCATTGATGGAGTTTATCGTCGAGCGTCAGCCGCTGGATGACCCTTTCATGCCGGAAATGGTTCTGGTCCAGAGTAGCGGGATGGCGCAATGGCTACAGATGTCGTTGGCCAGACGATTCGGCATCGCAGCCAATATCGAATTCCCGTTACCCGCCAGTTTCATTTGGGACATGTTCGTTCATGTACTGAAAGATATCCCTGGCGAAAGCGCGTTCAGCAAGCAAAGTATGAGCTGGAAGCTCATGACCCTGTTACCGCAGCGGCTAAATGACGATGCTTTTATGCCGCTACGTCACTATCTGAGCGATGATAACGACAAGCGCAAACTTTTCCAGTTGGCGGCAAGAGTGGCGGATCTCTATGACCAGTACCTGGTTTATCGCCCCGAGTGGCTGATGCGCTGGGAGGACGACCAGCGCGTAGACGGGCTGGGCGAGGCGCAGGCATGGCAAGCCCCGCTGTGGAAGGCGTTAGTAGAATATACGGCTGATTTGGGGCAGCCGCTGTGGCATCGCGCCAATTTGTATCAACGCTTTATCAGCGCGCTTGAAGCCGCGAAGGAACCGCCTTCCGGGCTCCCGTCCCGGGTATTTATATGCGGCATCTCGGCGCTGCCGCCGGTGTATCTGCAGGCGCTACAGGCGCTGGGAAAGCATGTGGATGTTTACGTGCTCTTCACTAACCCTTGCCGCTACTACTGGGGGGATATTAAAGATCCCGCATTTCTGGCAAGGCTGATGTCTCGCCAGCGCCGTCACCATCGCGAAACATCGCGAGAGCTGCCGCTGTTTCGTGATACGGCGCTGGCGCCAGGACTGTTCAACGATGCCGGGGAGCAAGATGTCGGCAACCCATTGCTGGCCTCATGGGGCAAGCTGGGGCGCGACTATATCTATCTGCTGGCGGGTCTGGAACGCTATGACGAGCTGGATGCTTTCGTCGATATCGTGCCGGATAATTTGCTGCACAATCTTCAGGCGGATATTCTCGACTTGCGCAATGCGGCGGTGACCGGACGCAGCGCGGAGGAGTTCGCCAACAGCGGCGGCAAGCGGGTTTTAGCGGCGGACGATCGCAGCCTGACGATCCACGTCTGTCACAGCCCGCAGCGCGAGGTGGAAGTGCTGCACGACCGGCTGCTGGCCATGCTGGAAGAGGATCCTGAACTGACGCCGCGCGATATTATCGTTATGGTGGCGGATATTGATAGCTATAGCCCGTATATTCAGGCCGTCTTTGGGAGTGCGAGCGGTGAACGCTGGCTACCGTGGGCCATCTCTGACCGTCGCGCCCGTGAGTCGCATCCGGCGCTACAGGCATTTATCACTCTCCTTTCTCTGCCGGACAGCCGCTTTGCCAGCGAAGATGTGCTGGCGCTACTGGATGTCCCGGTGCTGGCCGCGCGGTTTAACATTAACGAAGAGGGGTTGCGCTACCTGCGCCAGTGGGTAAACGAATCTGGTGTCCGCTGGGGGATGGATGACGACAACGTTCGTGAACTGGATCTCCCGGCGACCGGTCAGCACACCTGGCGATTTGGCCTGACGCGTATGTTATTAGGCTACGCGATGGACAGCAGTGAGGGGGAGTGGCGCTCGGTGCTACCTTATGACGAATCGAGCGGGCTTATCGCCGAGCTGGTTGGTCATCTCGCATCATTGCTGATGCAGCTTAATCTCTGGCGCCGCGGTCTGGCGGAAGATCGCCCGTTAGCCGAGTGGCTACCGGTATGTCGCGATCTGCTGAACGACTTTTTCCTTCCGGATAGCGAGACGGAAGCTGCCCTGGCGTTGATTGAGCAGCAGTGGCAGGCCGTGATTAATGGCGGGGTAGAGGCGCAATATGCTGAAGCGGTGCCGCTGTCTTTACTCCGCGATGAGCTGGCTCAACGGCTCGATATGCAGCGAATCAGCCAGCGATTTCTCGCCGGGCCGGTGAATATTTGTACTCTGATGCCAATGCGCTCGATTCCTTTCAAGGTGGTTTGCTTGTTGGGTATGAATGATGGCGTTTATCCGCGTACCCTGCCGCCGTTAGGGTTTGATTTAATGAGCCAGAAGCCGCAACGCGGAGATCGTAGTCGTCGTGATGACGACCGTTATCTGTTTCTTGAAGCGCTGATGTCCGCCGGGCAAAAGCTGTATATCAGCTATATTGGTCGTTCAATTCAGGATAACAGCGAGCGCTATCCCTCCGTACTGGTTCAGGAGCTGGCGGATTATATTGGTCAGAGCCACTGCCTGGCCGGCGATGAAGCTCTGGATTGCGATGCCAGCGAACGTCGTGTTAAAGAACATATTACTCATCTGCATACGCGTATGCCTTTCGATGCGGATAATTTTCTTGCGAATGAAGAACAAAGCTATGCCCGGGAATGGCTGCCAGCCGCCAGCCAACAGGGGGCGGCCCACAGCGATTTTATCCAGCCGCTGCCCGCGCTGGAAATAGACCACCTGCCTTTCGGGCAGTTGCTGCGTTTCTGGCAGCACCCTGTCCGCGCCTTCTTTCAGCAGCGGTTACGGGTTAATTTTCGCCCGGAGGAGAGCGAGATCCCCGACGATGAGCCCTTCACTCTCGAAGGTTTGAGTCGTTATCAGTTGAACCAGCAGTTGCTCAATACGCTTATTGAGCAGCAGGATACTTCGGCAATGTATCGTCGTTTCCGCGCGGCCGGGGAGTTGCCCTATGGCGCTTTTGGCGAGCTGGCCTGGGAGGCTCAACGGCAGGAGATGCAAAACCTGGCTGAGCGGGTGATCGCCAGTCGGCTGCCCGGGCAAAGTATGGAAATTGATCTGCAATGTAACGGCGTCAACATTACCGGGTGGCTACAGCAGGTACAATCTGACGGTTTGTTGCGCTGGCGACCATCGCTGTTAAGCATGGCGCAAGGGATGCAACTTTGGCTGGAGCATCTTGTCTATTGTGCCAGCGGAGGAACGGGAGAAAGCCGGCTGTTTGTGCGCAAAGAAGGGGGGTGGCGTTTCCCCCCGCTGGCGCAGGAGCAGGCTCAGGAATATCTGAATGATCTGGTTGATGGTTATCTGCAAGGCATGTCTGAACCACTGCTGCTGCTGCCGGAAAGCGGCGGCGCGTGGCTAAAAGTCTGTTATGACGCTGAGAAGAATATCATGTTAATGGATGAAGAGACGCAACAAAAAGCGCGTAGTAAATTTCTTCAGGCTTATGACGGGAATATGGTGGTCCGCGGTGAAGGTGCAGATGTCTGGTATCAACGCCTGTGGCGAACGCTGGAACCAGCATACTATGAAGAGATCATCGCGCAAACGCAGCGCTATTTACTGCCGATATTTCGTTTTCATCAGTCCGCATAACATGGCGATAGTATAAAAATTGCGCAAAAGAATGGCGGTTCATTTATGATGCGCAACAAATCACGGACTGATGTTTGATAAGGCTGCATATGGTGCAGCGCCAGGTTTGTTAATAATGAGGTTCGTGAATGCCCCGCAGTGTATGGTTTAAGGTTATTGTCATACTGGTCGCCCTTTGGGCGCCGTTAAGTCAGGCAGACATCGGATGGCAACCTATTCAGGAAACTATCCGTAAAAGTGAAAATGATCCCCGTCAATATCAAGCGATTCGCCTGGATAATGACATGGTGGTGCTGCTGGTCTCCGATCCGCAGGCGGTGAAATCGCTGTCGGCGTTGGTTGTTCCTGTCGGTTCTCTGCAGGACCCCATTGAACATCAGGGGCTGGCCCACTTTCTTGAGCATATGACGTTAATGGGCTCGAAAAAGTATCCCCGGCCCGATAGCCTCGCCGAATTTCTCAAAATGCACGGCGGCAGCCACAACGCCAGTACCGCGCCGTATCGCACTGCGTTCTATCTTGAAGTGGAAAACGATGCTCTGGACGGTGCCGTCGATCGTCTGGCTGACGCCATTGCCGCGCCGCTGCTGGATAAAAAATATGTCGAACGCGAGCGTAATGCGGTTAATGCTGAACTGACCATGGCGCGAACCCGGGACGGGATGCGAATGGCGCAGATTAGCGCGGAAACCATCAATCCGGCGCACCCTGGTTCGCATTTTTCTGGTGGTAACCTTCAGACGCTAAGCGACAAACCTGGCAAACCGGTGCTTGATGCGCTTCACGCTTTCCGCGACAAATGGTATTCCGCCAACCTGATGAAAGCGGTGATCTACAGCAATAAGCCTTTGCCGGAATTGGCGGGCATCGCGGCTGCCACCTATGGTCGCGTACCGAATCACGCTATCAGCAAACCGAAAATTACCGTGCCGGTGGTGACTGATGCGCAAAAGGGCATCATTATTCACTATGTTCCGGCGCTGCCGCGTAAAGTGCTGCGTGTGGAATTTCGCATTGATAACAATAGCGATCAGTTTCGCAGCAAAACTGACGAGCTGATCACCTATATGATCGGTAATCGCAGCCCCGGCACGCTTTCAGACTGGTTACAAAGGCAGGGGCTGGTTGAAGGAATCCGGGCGGATTCCGATCCGGTCGTCAACGGTAATAGCGGGGTGCTGGCCATCTCCGCGACCCTGACGGACAAAGGCCTGTCGCATCGTGATGAAGTCACGGCAGCTATCTTTAGCTACCTTAACCTGTTGCGTAGCCAGGGGATCGATAAACGTTATTTTGACGAACTGGCCCATGTGCTGGCGCTTGATTTTCGCTACCCGTCCATTAACCGCGATATGGATTACGTCGAATGGCTGGCGGATACCATGATCCGCGTGCCGGTCGAACATGCTCTGGATGTGGTAAATATTGCCGATCGCTACGATCCGCAGGCGATTAACGATCGGCTGGCGATGATGACGCCGCAAAACGCCCGTATCTGGTATATCAGCCCGAAAGAACCGCATAACAAGATGGCTTATTTCGTCGATGCGCCCTATCAGGTGGATAAAATCAGCGAGCAGACTTTTGCCGACTGGCAGTTGAAATCCAGCGCCATCGATCTCAAGCTACCGCAACTGAACCCCTACATTCCTGACGATTTCTCCTTAATTAAAAGTGACAAAGCCTGGCTGCATCCGCAGTTGATCGTCAATGAACCGACCCTACGCGTGGTTTATGCGCCGAGCCAGTTTTTCGCCAGTGAACCGAAAGCGGATATCTCGCTGGTTCTGCGCAATCCGCAGGCGATGGACAGCGCTCGTCGGCAGGTCATGTTCGCCCTCAATGATTATCTGGCGGGTATTGCGCTTGATCAGCTCAGTAATCAGGCGGCTGTCGGGGGAATCACCTTTTCTACCGGCGCCAATAATGGATTGATGGTCAACGCCAATGGCTATACGCAGCATCTTCCGCAGTTGTTTAGCGCGTTGCTCGATGGTTACTTCAGCTATACGCCAACAGAAGAACAGTTGAAGCAGGCGAAGTCCTGGTATGCCCAGATGATGGATTCGGCGGATAAAGGCAAAGCCTACGATCAGGCGATAGTCCCGATCCAGATGGTTTCTCAGGTGCCTTACTTTCAGCGTGAAGAGCGCCGGGCGCTACTGCCGTCAATTACGCTGCAAGAGGTGCTGGAATACCGCGAGAATCTCAAAACGAAAGGTCGCCCTGAATTTTTGGTGATTGGCAATCTCACGGCGGATCAATCCATCGCCATGGCGCGGCAGATTCAAAAGCAACTGGGGGCCGACGGCAACGAGTGGTGCCGTAACAAAAATGTGCGGGTAGACCGTAAACAACTGGCGATTTTTGAAAAAACTGGCAACAGCACTGATTCCGCGCTGGCCGCCGTTTTTGCACCGCCTGACGTTGACGAATACACCAGCTCTGCCGCCAGTTCTCTTCTCGGGCAAATCGTGCAACCGTGGTTCTATAACCAGTTGCGCACCGAAGAACAACTGGGCTATGCGGTCTTCGCCTTCCCGATGAACGTGGGCCGCCAGTGGGGTATGGGCTTCTTACTGCAGAGCAGCAACAAACAGCCAGCTTTCCTCTGGCAACGCTTCAGGGCGTTCTTCCCGACGGCGGAAGCCCGATTACGGGCGATGACGCCGCAAGCATTTGCGCAAATTCAGCAGGCGGTTATCAGCCAGATTCAGCAAGCGCCGCAAACGCTGAGCGAAGAAGCGTCAAAGCTGAGCAAAGATTTCGATCGCGGTAATATGCGTTTCGATTCACGTGATAAAGTAGTGGCTCAGATTAAACTGCTGACGCCGCAAAAACTTGCTGACTTTTTCCATCAGACGGTGGTGGATCCGCAAGGCATGGCGATACTCTCTCAGGTTTCCGGCAGCCAGAATGGCAAAGTGGAATACGCTCATCCGCAGGGTGGCAAAATCTGGGAAAAAGTCAGCGCATTGCAGAAATCTCTACCCCTGATGCGAGAAGATGAATGACCGACACCGCCGAGTCTCTTGACCCACTGCGCTTGCCCCTGACAGGCGAGCGCCTGATTGAAGCCTCTGCGGGCACCGGCAAAACCTTTACTATCGCCGCGCTCTATCTGCGGCTGCTGCTGGGGCTGGGGGGCGAATCCGCTTTCCCCCGGCAGGTCAGTGTTGAAGAACTGCTGGTGGTGACCTTCACCGAAGCGGCGACTGAAGAGTTGCGCGGGCGTATTCGCAGCAATATCCACGAGCTGCGTATCGCGTGTCTGCGTGACAGCACCGACAACCCTCTCTACGCCGGACTGCTGGCGGAAATCACCGATAAAGACCAGGCGGCGCAAACGCTGCTGCTGGCGGAACGCCAGATGGATGAAGCCGCGGTGTTCACCATTCACGGCTTCTGTCAGCGGATGCTGAGCCTTAACGCTTTTGAATCCGGTATGCTGTTTGAACAGCAACTGATTGAAGATGAATCACGCCTGCGCTATCAGGCCTGCGCCGATTTCTGGCGTCGGCATTGTTATCCGCTACCGCGCGATATCGCTGCGGTTATCGATGCGACGTGGAAAGGTCCGCGTGATCTTTTGAAGTCAATCGATCGCTGGTTGCAGGGGGAAGCGCCGCAGCTTAAATCTCCGCCGGCAGATGAAGAAACGCTGGCCGAACGCCACCAGCAAATTATCGGGCGCATTAACGCCCTTAAACAACAGTGGCGGGAGCAGGCGGGGGAGATAGCGGAGGTGCTGGAAAACTCCGGTCTGGACCGACGCAAGTTTAATCGTGGAAATCAGGGGAAATGGCTGGAGAAAGTGGATGCCTGGGCGCAGGAAGAGACCCTGAACTACCAGCTACCGGAGGCGCTGGAAAAGTTCTCCCAGGCCTTCTTGCTTGAACGCACTAAAGCGGACGGTTTACCGCCTGTACACCCGTTGTTTAGCGCGGTAGAGGCGCTACTGTCGTCAGCGTTAACCTTGACTGACCTGGTTATTGCCAGGGCGATGGTCGAAATCCGTCAGGCGGTGGCGCGGGAAAAACGTCGCCGCGGTGAGCTTGGTTTTGACGATATGCTCAGCCGCCTGGACGAGGCCTTGCGCGGGGATAGCGGAGACGCGCTGGCCTGCGCGATTCGTCAGCGTTTCCCGGTGGCGATGATCGATGAATTCCAGGATACCGATCCACAGCAATATCGTATTTTCCGTCGTATCTGGCGGCGACAGGCGGATACCGCGCTGCTGCTGATTGGCGATCCCAAGCAGGCCATTTACGCTTTCCGTGGCGCGGACATCTTCACCTATATGAGGGCGCGCAGCGACGTGAGCGCCCACTATACGCTGGATACTAACTGGCGCTCTGCGCCGGGAATGGTTGAGAGCGTTAATCGTCTGTTCAGCCTCAGCGATAACCCTTTTATGTTCCGCGAGATACCGTTCCTGCCGGTGAAATCAGCAGAGAAAAACCAGGGGCTGCGCTTTACCGTCGATGATGCCGCGGTGCCGGCGATGAATATCTGGCTGATGCCGGGCGAAGCCGTTGGCGCGGGAGATTATCAGGCGTTTATGGCTCAGCTTTGCGCGACGCAAATTCGCGACTGGCTCAGCGCCGGGCAGCAGGGAAAGGCGCTGTTATGGCGTGGGGAGCGCGCGACACCGGTGCAGGCTTCGGACATCACGGTGCTGGTGCGTAACCGTCAGGAGGCATCGTTGATCCGTGATGCCCTCCAGCTGTTGTCGATTCCGTCCGTGTATCTCTCCAACCGGGATAGCGTATTTGAAACACCGGAAGCACGGGAACTGTTATGGTTGCTGCAGGCGGTGCTGGCTCCCGATCGTGAAGAAACCTTGCGCAGTGCGCTGGCGACGTCAATGTTCGGCCTTAACGCGTTCGATATTGACAAGCTCAATCAAAATGAGCGGGCCTGGGATGAGCTGGTCGAGGAGTTTAGCGGTTACCGGCAAATCTGGCGGCAGCGTGGGATCATGCCGATGCTGCGCGCGCTGATGACAGCGCGAAATATCGCGGAAAATTTGCTGGCGACCCGCGGCGGCGAGCGGCGGTTGACCGATATCCTGCATATTAGCGAGCTACTTCAGGAGGCCGCCAGTCAACTGGAGAGTGAACATGCGCTGGTACGCTGGCTGACGCAGCATATCGCTGAGCCGGATAGCAATGCTTCCAGCCAGCAGATGCGCCTGGAAAGCGACAAACACCTGGTGCAGATTGTCACCATTCATAAATCGAAAGGGCTGGAATATCCGCTGGTCTGGTTGCCGTTTATTGCGCGTTTTCGCAAACAGGATCAGGCCTTTTATCATGACAGAGATTCCTTTGCCGCCGTTCTTGATCTGGGAGAGGATGACGGCAGCATGGCGCTGGCGGAAGCCGAGCGTCTGGCCGAAGATTTGCGCCTGCTGTATGTGGCGCTCACCCGCTCAGTCTGGCACTGCAGCCTTGGCGTCGCGCCGCTGAGCACCCGGCGTAGCGACAAACCCGGCGTCAGTGACTTTCACCACAGCGCGCTCGGTCGCCTGATACAGAGGGGGAAAGCACTGGATGCCGCAGGGCTGATGGCGCGTTTGCAGGCATTTTGTTGCGAAGATATCGCCCTGCAGATCCCCACGCTGGCGGCGCAAACGCCCTGGCAGGCTCCGCAGACGCCATTGCCGCCGCTCTCTGCGCGTAGGCTTGCGCGTACGATAGCTGACGACTGGCGAGTTACCAGCTACTCTGGTTTGCAGCAGAACGGGCACAGCGGGGCGCTGGACCTTCTGCCGCGGCTTGATGTCGACGCCGCGGGCATCGGCGAAGTGGGGGAAGATTCGCAGCTCACGCCACACCAGTTCCCGCGCGGCGCGTCGCCGGGGACCTTTTTGCACGGTCTGTTCGAAGATCTCGATTTTACCCGGCCGATACCTGCCGACTGGGTGGCGGAAAAACTGCAGCTTAGCGGGTTCGATGAAAAGTGGACGCCGGTGCTGACTACGTGGCTGGATGGCGTGCTGCGTACCCGTTTACCGGGCGCGGAGATCGCCCTGAACCAGCTTAGCGCAGGAGATAGACAGGTGGAGATGGCATTTTATCTGCCGATTGAACAGCCGCTCGATCCGCTGCGTCTGGATGCGCTGATTCGTCAGTACGATCCGCTCTCCGTCGATACGCCGATTCTTGATTTCCGCCAGGTGCGCGGCATGCTGAAAGGCTTTATCGACCTGGTGTTCCGCCATAACGGCCGTTATTACCTGCTGGATTACAAATCCAACTGGCTGGGAGAGGATCGCGAGGCTTATACCCGGCAAGCGATGATGCAGGCAATGCGTTCGCATCGTTACGACTTGCAGTATCAGCTTTACAGCCTGGCGCTGCACCGCTATTTGCGTCACCGGGTCGCGAATTACGACTATGAACGCCATTTCGGCGGTGTGATTTATCTCTTTTTACGCGGTATGGACGGGCAGGATGACGGGCAGGGGATTTTTACCACTCGTCCGGCGCTACCGCTAATTGCTGGCCTTGATGCGCTGTTTGCCGGGGAAATGCAGGAGGTCGCGTTATGACCATGGATGAACTATTGCTGGAAGCGGTTGAGCAGCGCCTGCTGCGCCCGCTGGATGTCCAGTTTGCGTTGATGGTGGCGCAAGATGCGCATCCGACGGTGAAACTGGCGGCCGCGATTCTGAGCCGCGACGCCGGTGAAGGGCACGTCTGCCTGCCTGTTTCGTGTCTCAAAGACGATGAGCTGCTGCATGCGAAAACGGTGAACCTGGGCGAGAAAATCCGCGAGCTGACGGGCGATCCAGACGACTGGTCAGCACAACTGCTTGATTCTTCGGCTATCAGCCGTGGCGAGCGCGCGACGCCGATGATCCTCTGCGGGGAGCGGCTCTACCTCAACCGGATGTGGCGTAATGAATTAACCGTTGCACACTTTTTTAACCAGACTAATCAGGTGCTGGATATAGATGAAAGCCTGCTGGCTTCAACGCTCAATGCGCTGTTTCCCCCGTCTGATGATGTTGACTGGCAAAAAGTGGCTGCGGCGGTTGCTCTGACCCGACGCATTTCGGTGATTTCCGGCGGCCCGGGCACCGGTAAAACGACTACTGTCGCCAGACTACTGGCGGCGCTGATTCAGACGAACACGCGTCCGCGTTGCCGTATCTGTCTGGCGGCGCCAACCGGTAAAGCCGCCGCGCGCCTGACCGAATCCCTGGGCGCGGCGCTACGCCGTCTTCCGTTAACGGAAGAACAAAAGGCGCTGGTGCCAACCGAAGCCAGTACCTTGCATCGTTTACTGGGCGCTCAGCCGGGGAGCCAGCGGCTGCGCTATCACGCCGGAAATCCACTGCATCTCGATGTACTGGTGGTGGATGAAGCCTCAATGATTGACCTGCCGATGATGTCGCGTCTGATCGATGCGCTGCCTGAACACGGCCGGGTTATTTTTCTCGGCGACCGCGATCAGCTGGCTTCGGTAGAGGCCGGGGCGGTACTGGGTGATATTTGCGCGTGGGTCAATGTGGGATATACACCGGAGCGGGCGGCGCAGCTTGCCCGCTTAACCGGTCAGCCGGTCCCTGCGGGCGAAGGCGAGGTGGCTGGAGCGTTGCGCGACAGCCTGTGTCTGCTGCAAAAAAGCTACCGTTTTGGTCGTCATTCCGGCATCGGGCAACTGGCTTACGCGGTTAACCGCGGCGAGCGGGGCGCAGTCAGAGCAATCCTGCGCCAGCCATTTGATGATATTGCTTTGTACCCACTTAGCACCACGGAAGAGTATGAATCCATGCTTATTCAGGCGCAGGCGGGCTATAGTCGCTTCCTGCAACGGCTACGCGAGCGGGCCGGGCCAGAAGAGGTGATTGCCGCATTTACTGAATTCCAGTTGCTGTGCGCTCTGCGCGATGGCCCCTATGGCGTTAGCGGGGTGAATGAACAGCTGGAGCAGATGCTCAACCGTCAGCGGGCCATCGCTCTGCCGCGACATTCCCGCTGGTATGAAGGACGTCCGGTGATGATCTCCCGTAACGACAGCGCGCTGGGGCTGTTTAACGGGGATATTGGTATCGCCCTGGAAAGAGGCGATGGTCTGCGAGTCTGGTTCCCGATGCCTGATGGCCGCATTAAGTCGGTCCATCCTGGCCGCCTGCCGGAACACGATACCGCCTGGGCGATGACGGTGCATAAATCGCAAGGGTCAGAGTTCGATCATGCGGCGCTGATTCTACCTTCCCGTAGCGTGCCGCTGGTGACCCGTGAACTGGTTTATACCGCCATTACCCGCGCGAAACAGCGGTTGTCGATATATGCCGATGAGCAGGTGCTTACCCAGGCAATCGTCGCGCGTACTGAACGGCGCAGCGGTCTGGCGGATATTTTCGCCGGGAAGTAAATGTATACACGCTGGCGGATCCGTTGTATGTCTTTCAGGGCATGGCACACGAGACCATCACCAGGGCAAAATCAGTGTCACCATCATTTTCAGATGATAAAAAATTACCGCAATTATCCCCGGTCACACAGGCGTTTCCGGGGAGCGGCGTTTACCGTGCATACGCCGTTATGACGGGACGCAGGAGGAGAATCAGGTCAGATCAGCCATCAGCACTTTAGAACGGCGTTGGTAGTTGTACATCTTTTTTTTGCTCTCCGGCAGCAACTCGACGTCCACCGGGGTAAAGCCACGCTCCTGGAACCAGTGGATGCTGCGGGTCGTTAGCACAAACAGCTTGCTCAGGCCCATTTGTTTCGCCTGGGCGGCAATACGCTCAAGCAACACTTCACCGCGCGATGAACTACGATAATCCGGATGCACAGCCACACAGGCCATCTCGCCAATCTTCTCTTCCGGGAACGGGTACAGCGCAGCGCAGGCGATGGTGGTGTTATCGCGCTGAATAATGGTGAATTTGTCGATTTCCATCTCCAGCTGTTCGCGCGAGCGACGCACCAGGATACCCTGCTGTTCAAGCGGGCTAATCAACTCAAGGATCCCGCCGATATCGTTAATCGTCGCGCGGCGGATCTGCTCGGCGCTCTCCATCACTATCTGGGTGCCGATACCGTCACGAGAGAACAGCTCCTGCAACAGCGAGCCGTTTTCCTGGTAGCTAATCAGATGGCAACGACGTACGCCGCTGCGGCAGGCTTTCACCGCACCGCGCAGGAAACGAACCGTACCGGAGCTATAGTCTGCGTTTGCTTCCATTTCCTCCACTCGCGCCTGAGCTTCGTTGGGGAACAGTTCGGAGACGATATCGCCATTCTGGTCGTAGACCCCCTGAGAAGAACAAAAACCGATCATTTTTTCGGCTTTCAGCTTAATCGCCAGTTGGGTGGCAATCTCTTCAGAGGTCAGGTTAAAACTTTCGCCGGTAACAGAAACCGCAACCGGGCCCATCAGGACAATCGCGCCGTTATCAAGCTGGCGGTGAATGGCTTCTTCATCAATACGCCGAATGCGCCCGCTGTGGCAGTAATCCACGCCGTCATCGACGCCTAACGGTTGCGCGATCAGGAAGTTGCCGCTGACCACGTTGATGTGGGCCCCCTGCAACGGCGTGTTGTTGAGGCTCATTGACAGGCGGGCGGTAATTTCCAGTTGCAGCATACCTGCGGCCTGCTTAACCAGTTCGAGAGTTTTGGTATCAGTCACTCGGGTTTGTTTGTGGTAAACCGGCTCGTGGTGATGCTCCGCCAGGTTGGCATCAATTTGCGGGCGTGCGCCATACACCACCACCAGGCGAATTCCCAGACTGTGAAGTAGGCCAATGTCATTGACTATACTGGAGAAATTGTCATGCTCAATGGCTTCTCCGCCCAGCATGATGACAAACGTTTTACCCCGATGGGCATTAATATAGGGAACAGAATGGCGGAATCCCTCTACCAGTTCGGTGCGACGTTCCTTCACCATTACACAACCTCAATGCATGATTATTCGTAATTACTGTATTTTTATTCCGTTTTATTGGCAAACGCAAGCCCCAATTTATTGCTGAATCGGAGAAAACGGAACCCGGTTGTCAAAGATTGTTTACCCTTTTATAGATGACAGGTTATACGCCTTTCGTTAAAGTTTCTGGTCAATCTGTTTGTTTTTGTTGCTTGGGAGTGGCATGTCGGGATACAAGTCAGGATTAAGCCGCCGCCGTTTTTTACAAGGGGCAGGCGCCATGTGGTTGATGAGTGTGAGTCCGGTTGGTTTGGCTGCGACAGCGCGGGTGGTGGCTGTGCGCGTCTGGCCATCATCGACCTACACGCGCATCACGGTAGAGTCCAGCCATATCCTGAAATATCGGCAGTTTACGCTCAGTAATCCCGATCGTCTGGTTGTGGATCTGGAAGGGGTTCATCTCAATTCAGTGCTCAAAGACATGGGAGGGCAGATTCGCCGCGACGATCCTTATATTCAGTCCGCCCGCGTCGGGCAGTTCGATCCGCAAACCGTACGCATGGTATTCGAGCTAAAACAGGATGTGAAACCACAGCTGTTCGCCCTTGCGCCGGTTGCCGGGTTTAAAGAGCGTCTGGTGATGGATCTCTACCCCGCCAATGCCACCAATGTGCAGGATCCGCTGCTGGCGCTGCTTGAAGATTACAACAATGGCGATCTTCAACGTCAGATCCCACCTGCGGAAAGCGGCCCGAAACCGGGTAAAGCCGGGCGCGATCGGCCAATTGTTATTATGCTCGACCCCGGTCATGGCGGCGAAGATCCTGGCGCGATAGGGAAATATCGCACTCGCGAGAAAGACGTGGTGCTAAAGATTGCCCGACGGCTGCGCGCGCTGATCGAGAAAGAGGGCAATATGAAGGTCTATATGACCCGCAACGAGGATGTCTTCATTCCGCTGAAGGTTCGCGTTGCTAAGGCGCAGAAGCAGCGCGCTGACCTGTTCGTCTCTATTCACGCCGATGCGTTTACCAGTCGTCAGCCCAGCGGATCTTCGGTCTTTGCCCTGTCGACGAAAGGCGCCACCAGTGCCGCAGCCAAATATCTGGCGCAAACTCAGAACGCCTCGGACCTGATTGGCGGCGTAAGTAAAAGCGGCGATCGTTACGTCGATCACACCATGTTTGATATGGTGCAGTCGCTGACCATTGCCGACAGCCTGAAGTTTGGTAAGGCAGTGCTGGAAAAGATGGGCCATATTAATAATCTGCATAAGAACCGGGTTGAGCAGGCGGGCTTCGCGGTGCTGAAAGCGCCGGATATACCCTCAATTCTGGTGGAAACCGCGTTTATCAGCAACGTCGAAGAAGAGCGTAAATTGAAAACGGCGAAATTCCAGCAGCAAGTTGCCGAGTCGATTCTGGCAGGGATTAAAGCCTACTTCGCCGACGGCGCCACGCTGGCACGGCGAGGGTAATACGACAGGAAGGGGATATGGCTCTACTGAAGAGCGCGCATGGCGGCAATATTCGCGAGGCCGCCGCGCTATTGGGGATATCTGCACAACAGTTATTGGATTTTAGCGCCAATATTAATCCGCTGGGGATGCCGGAATGTTTAAAGCGCGCCATCATCGACAATATGGATTGCGCCGAACGTTATCCCGACGTTGAGTATCAGCAGTTGCACCTCGCGCTGGCGGAACATCACCGGATATCCGCGTCATGGATCCTCGCCGGAAATGGGGAAACCGAAGCTATTTTCACCCTCGTTCAGGGGCTGAAGCCGCGTCAGGCGATGATCATTACCCCCGGCTTTGCCGAGTATCGCCGGGCGCTGCAATCGATCGACTGCGCAGTGCGGGAGTTTTTGCTGCGTGAAGAGGATGGCTGGCAGCTAACCGAGGCTATTCTTGACGCTTTGACGCCGGATCTGGACTGCCTGTTTCTCTGTACGCCGAACAATCCTACCGGATTACTCCCCGAGCGCCGTTTGCTTGAATTCATTGCCGAGCGCTGTCAATCGCTGGGAATCGTGCTGATTCTTGATGAAGCGTTTATCGACTTTATTCCCGATGAGCCTGGGTTTATTCCGCACCTTAGCCAGAATCCGCACGTATGGGTTCTGCGTTCGCTGACCAAATTTTATGCTATTCCCGGCTTGCGTCTGGGGTATCTGGTCAATAGCGACGAACGGGCGGTGGCGCAAATGCGCGAGCGTCAGATGCCGTGGTCGATAAACGCCTTTGCCGCACTGGCGGGGGAAATTATTCTGCAGGACAGCGCTTATCAGCAGCAAACCTGGCGGTGGCTGGCTGAAGAGGGAACGAACTTTTACCATCAGTTGCGCGGCATTCCCGGTCTGACAGTCTACCCAGGCCGGGCTAACTATCTGTTTCTGCGCTGCGATGTACCTGATCTTGATCTGCAATACGCCATGCTGCAACAGCATATTCTGATCCGCAGTTGCGCCAACTATCCAGGGCTGGACGGGCGCTACTTCCGCGTTGCGATCCGTGGCGAGCGGGAAAACGGGCAACTGCTGGCAGCTTTAAGGAGGGTATTTTCCTGGCAGGTATATTAAAACGTCTGCGGCTGTTTTTATCTGCTATTCATACGTAGCCTGTTCAAAAAACAGGCTTGCCGTACAATAATTTCTGATTTCCAGACTCATCCCTTCAAGGGTAACTCAGAGAGCCAGATTTCAGGTGCATAGTGTATGTTCAATCTCATGGAACACGGGTTCAGGTGAAATCAGATAATTTATGCCCGGAAACGATCAACTCTTTCAGCAGCATCTGACGGCGCTCCTCCGGCGTATCTCGACTCACCATAAAGCAGATAGCGGCTATCGATTGCCCGTTACGAGAATGAATCGGCGCCGCCATACAGCAGGTAAAACTCTCTGACAATCCTTCGGTCAGGCAATATCCTTGCTGTCCTGCTCGATGAATATCTTCGAGGAATTCCTGCTTGTTGAGGACTTGCCCGTTCGCCAGACGGTAATCCTCTTCGGGGATGAGATCGAGAATGGCGCTGTCCGACCAATTGCTGAGCAGCAGACGACCAGTAGCCGTCCAGGTAATCGGTACCCGTACCCCGATATCAGAAGTGATTTTGAACGGGTGGGCATTACTTTCAGATAGCACGACGGTGTACTTATTTCCTTCCAGCATACATAGCTGCACTGTCTCGCCATGACGGGCTACTATCTCAACCATTAACTGATGTGAGCGGCGGATAAGGTCGTTATGCGCCATGTAATCTGCACCGTAATAGTGCATTTCTCGGCCAAAGAACACTGCGCCGTCGGCATCCAGTTCAACCAACCCGGCCTCATCAAGCAGGTTGACTAGTTCATATACGCTAGAACGCGGCGCACCAGTGGCGTCGATCAAGTCGCGCATCGCCATGGGCTGACGAGCGATATGCAACTGGCGAAAAATGTCGATAACACGGTCAACACCGCGTGCTCGCGATGACTTCTCGTTCGGCATAAGCAAATTCTCCTGATGCAGTCGGGCGGTCATGCCAGACAGTAAAAAAGAAAAGATCATACACCGAGTGTCGTCCTTAACCCATCCCTGTTAATTAAAATTTCATTACCAGAGTTTTTATTTCCTCGTTCCATTTTGGGGCCTCATTTTAGTGCATTATGTGCAAATTGATTTTTTAAATCAGGATAACAGTAGCACTTCCAGTCAGAAATTTTCTTCATTCCTTTTTATTTTTCGAAAGTAACAACATCACGAGAAATTAAATTCCTCGCGATATATTGCAAAGTCAAAAATTCTGTGCAAATCTTGCTCTATCTGATACTTCAGATTTAAGTCTGATATATCAGACAGTGGTGGATCGGTACTAATGGGTATTCTCAAAACAAAAAGGAGCAGCGTTACATGACGATTAAGCGTTATGGCATTGAAGGTGGCACCGGCACTGGTGGCCAGAGACTGCCGTTCGCGCGGGCCGTTGAGGCCGATGGCTGGCTCTATATCTCAGGCCAGACACCGATGCGCGAGGGAGAAGTAGTGGAAGGAGGTATCATCGAACAGACGCAACTGGCGTTTGACAACTGTCTCACCATCATGCGGGAAGCAGGTTATCGCGTGGAGGATGTAGTGCATGTGACTGCGGTATTAACAGATGCGCGTTATTTCAGTTCATTTAATAAAGTATTCAGTGAGATATTTCGTGATAATCCACCAGCGCGTATTTGTAGCGTACAGAATTTAGTGGTTGACTGCAAAGTAGAAGTGGATATGAAATGTTTTCGCATCGACCATAAATAATTAAGACAGTTAAAATAGGCTGCGCGTTTCTATTTCTTTCCTCATCAATACCAGGACAGCCTGTTATTAATTGATGCTTTTCCTTTTTCATTAGCAATATTCCGAAATAATCAACGCTGCCGCTGCGCAGGTGAACGTCTGACTTACTAACGGATGACACGGTATTACGCCGTCTCGTTAAACATTAAAAGAGAGCATAAAAATGAATGCAACATCACTGAAATTAAGTGCCAAAGCACTGGCGGGCGCGCTGGTATTGCTTACTGTTGCGGGCTGTACGCCGAACGAAGAGAAAAAAGAGGCTGGTGCTGCACCACAGTCTGCGCTGCAAACCGTGCTGCAGCGCGGCACGCTGCGCGTAGGTGACTGCCTGAGCTTTGCCCCGTTTGGTTTTTACGATAAAGACGGCAATCCGGATGGTTATGACGTCGATTTGGCCAAAGCGCTGGCTAAAGAGATGGGCGTCAAACTGGAAATGGTCAACACCACCAGCGCCAACCGCATCCCTAACCTGCAAACCAATAAAGTCGACGTGGTGTTCTGTAACTTCACCCGCAATCTGGAGCGCGCTAAAGAGATTGGTTTCACGAACCCTTATGTTGTGGCAAGTGAAGCGATGCTGGTACGCAAAAGCAGCAGTATTCAGTCCGCACATGATATGGCCGGAAAAACCATTGCCACTGTGAAAGGTTCCACCAACGGCGACGAAGTGCGCAACCTCGGCATAGACGTGAAAATTCAGGAGTACGACTCCTCTCAGGCAGCAATCCTTGCGGTGAAACAGGGACAGGCTGATGCCATGATCGAAGATAACAACTTCCTCGCCTATCAGGCGAAACTCGATCCGTCTCTAACCGTTACCAACGAAGCGCTGGTACCGCTGGAGTACAACGCCTTCGGTGTGAAACAGGGGGACCAGGTATGGATCAACTATCTGAATGAATTCCTTTTTGAAATTAACGCCTCCGGCGAGAACGCCCGGCTGTATGAGAAGTGGTTCGGCAGTAAACCGCGCTACTCGCTGAATCCGCAATACTGATTGTTCGCCACGGCGCAGCCGCTGATGCTGCGCCGATTTAAGGAGTCACACTATGAGTTATCAATGGCTAACCTTGTGGCGCTACGCCGACACCTTTCTGGACGCAGCGTGGCTAACTCTGCAAGTCACGCTGCTGGCATTTGTACTGGCAGTGGTACTTGGCCTGCTATCCGCGCTGGCGAAATCCTCGCAGTTGGCACCGCTACGCTGGCTCAGTCACTGCTACGTCGAGTTCATCCGCAACACGCCGGTGCTGCTGCAAATCTTCATCATCTTTTTTGGCCTGCCGTCGCTGGGTATTACCATGAGCGCCTTTACCGCAGGAGTACTGGCGCTGGGGATTAACGTGGGCGCCTACCTGTCGGAAACCTTCCGCGCAGGAATTCAGTCGGTAGCGAAGGGCCAACTGGAAGCTGCGTATATCCTCGGTATTCCGCGCCGACAAATCTTTCTCAGTGTGGTGCTGCCGCAGGCAGCGCGCGCAGTGTGGCCTGCCATTATTAATAATCTTATTCAGCTACTGCTTGGTACTTCGCTGCTCTCAGCCATCGCGTTGCCGGAGCTGACCGGCACCGCAACGGTGATCAATGCGCGTACCCTGCTGTACATCCAGACCTTCAGCGTTGTTGCTCTGGTCTATCTGGTGCTGAGTAACCTGTTCTCCTGGCTTGGCATCATGGCTGGACGCCGGATGTTCCATCCGCCGCTGGTGATGCCGGTAAAAAAGCCCGGCCGGCAATGGGCAAGAAAATGGCTGATTAACCCAGTAAAACAGGAGAATGTGCTATGAGTGAACTTATCATTAGCTCACTGCCAATTCTGCTGAAAGGATTGGGCGTCACTTTACTGCTCTCCATTGCCGCTATTATCGGCAGCACATTGCTAGGTTTACTGGCGGCGCTGTTACGCACGAGCCGTTTGCCGGTTGCCAGACAGATCGCCGTGCTCTATACGGAATTGTTTCGTGGAACGCCGGTACTGATCACGCTAATGTTTATCTACTTCGGCGTGGCTTACTTCGGTTATGAAATCAATCTGTTCGCTGCAGGTATCCTTGGCCTGAGTATTTATCAGGGCGCTTATATCGCCGAAGTATTTCGCGGGGGTATTGAAGCCGTACCTAAAGGCCAATGGGAAGTGTCGTGGATTCTCGGCCTGTCGAAGCGTCAGACATTTCTTAGCGTGATTTTGCCTCAGACGCGCGGCATCGTGTTGCCTCCTCTGGTAGGTCAGTATCTTTCGCTGATAAAAGATACGTCGATTGTCAGCATGATTGGCATGTCAGAATTGATGCACCAGGGCCAGGCGATTGTCGATCGCATCGGCCAGCCAGTAGTGATTTACGGTCTGGTCGCCCTGTTGTACTTCGTTGTCTGCTTTCCGATTTCCCGTTGTGTTCAACATTATCAAACCAGGAGCCAGTTATCATGAGAAAATCCGCCATTACGCTGAGCCGGATTACCAAATCCTTTGGCTCAACCAAGGTGCTGAAAGAGATCAGCCTCGATGTTTCACCCGGCGAAGTCCTGGTGCTGATTGGCGCATCCGGCTCCGGAAAAAGTACTGTGTTACGCATTATGAGTGGGCTGGAAACCGCCGATGGTGGGGAAATCTGGGTTAATGAAGTGCCGCTACATGACCGCAAACGCAGCAGTGAAATCTGTGGCCACGTTGGCATGGTGTTTCAGCAGTTCAATCTCTTTCCCCATAAAACCGCGCTCGGTAACGTGACGCTGGCGCTGATTAAAGCGCAGAAACTGTCCGAGGCTGAAGCCAATAAACGCGGCCTGGCGGCCCTGGAGCGTGTGGGGCTGGCTGAGCGCGCGCATCATTATCCGGCCCAGCTTTCCGGTGGTCAGCAGCAGCGCGTGGCGATTGCTCGCGCGCTGGCTGTGGAGCCGAAAATTATGTTTTTTGATGAGGCGACTTCCGCCCTCGATCCCGAACTCGTCGGCGAAGTGATGGAGGTGATGCGCAGCCTGGCGCGTGAAGGCATGACCATGGTGGTGGTCACCCACGAGATGGGGTTTGCGCGTAAAACCGCTGATCGAGTGGTGTTTATGGATCAAGGCGTGATAGCCGAGCAGGGTTCTCCGGAGCAGATTTTTGTCAATCCGCAGAATCCGCGCACCCAACAGTTCTTATCACGCGTGCTTGAACACTGACAGGAGGCATGATGTCGATTCACTTTCCATTGCAGGCGGACGGAGCGCTAGATGCGCTGCAGCCTGCGCCGCGTTTTAAATCAGTCGCCGGAACTGGCAATCAGTCACTGACTAACGGCACGTCGATATTTAACAGCTCCGAGGTGTTTTCCCCACTGATGCTGATGAAGCAATCAGCACTGGAGAATAATCTTCGTCAACTGGCAGATTTTTGCCGTGAACAAGGTGTCATGCTGGCGGCTCATGGTAAGACATCAATGTCTCCTGCGATCCTGCGCCGCGCCGTCACTGAAGGTGGCGCCTGGGGATTGAGTGCTGCAACTCCTGCTCAGGTTCGCGCCTTGAGACAATTCGGCATTCGTAATGTTCTCCTCGCTAATGAACTGGTCGACCCCGGTGGTATTAGCTGGATCGGCGAATGGCAAAAAGAGCATCCAGACCATAGTTTCCTTTGCTACGTTGATTCTCTGCAGGGAGTACGTTTGCTGGAGCAGCATCTCGGCGACAGTCGCATTTCGGTGCTACTGGAGATGTCTGTCAGTGGGGGACGTACCGGCTGCCGATCATTGGATGAAGCGCTGAAGATTGCCGCCGCTATTGCCGTCAGCCCTTCTCTGCAACTAGTGGGCGTCGCGGGTTATGAAGGCGCGCTCGGTGCCGGACGTGATGCTGCAGGTGTGCAGCGAGTAAAAGATTACTGTCAGATGCTGATCGTTACGGCGGAGATGCTGGCCGAAAATCAGCTTTTTTCCAGCCAGCATATTATCCTCAGTGCTGGCGGCGGTGCGTGGTTTGACGTGGTCTCAGCGTGTTTTACGGCCGCGAACCTGCCGCTGCCAGTGACGCCACTGATTCGATCCGGCGCTTACATGGCGCATGATAGCGGACTGTATGCGCGTATCGCACCTTTTGCTCAGCCCGGCGCCACGCATCATTTCACCGCCGCACTGGAGATCTGGGGACGGGTGTTATCGCGCCCTGAGCCTGGGTTGGCTTTTATCGATTTCGGCCGCCGTGATGTGCCGTTCGATCAAGATCTGCCGAATCCGCTGTGGGTACGGAATGTCGATGGCAGCGCCCCTCGTGCGGCTTCTGGCATGAGCATCAGTGAGGTGAACGATCAGCATGCGTATTTGTTGCTGCCGGAAGAGGACGCCTTAAAGCCCGGCGACTGGATAGGCTGCGGTATTTCACATCCCTGTACTGCATTCGATAAATGGCGCTACTTGCCATTGGTGGATGATGATTATTTCGTCACAGATTCACTGGAAACCGCATTCTGAATGAGACATGGGGTCGTAATGGCGCGATATACCGCGCAGTTTTAGAGAGAATATCCTATGAATGATGAAGTGAACTGTCCCGTCAGTTCTTAAATGCCACGACACCCAGACTGATCTGTGACGGGCGTTCGATACCACTGTTAAGCTGGATAGTTCCTTCGGAAAAACAGCAGAATGCACAGATACGGCAAGCTTTCCTTGATGCTCTTGCAGCTGCTGTTAATCCTCAGGCCAGAGTCATCATCGTGACCGATGCAGGCTTCCAGAATGCGTGGTTCCGGCACATCAAATCACCCGGCTGGGATTTTATCGGACGTATCAGAGGTAATATCCAGATGCGACTGAACAGCAAAGGTGAATGTTGGTTAAGACGTCAGGAATTACAGGCCAGCAGCAAACCAGAATATCTGGGGCCGGGAACACTTGCCCGCTCAGAATATGCCCGATGTGATGGTCATTTTTATCTGCAAAAAAAAGAGCCGAAAGGCCGAAAAAACAAACGGACCAAAGGGAAACCCGGTTCCCCCACAACAGAAAAAGAGCAACGAATATCAGCAAAAGAGCCGTGGCTTATCTTCAGCAGTACAGATGAATTCAGGCCACGGGAAATCATGAAGTTATACAGTCGTCGCATGCAGATAGAACAGAACTTCCGGGATGAAAAAAGCGAGCGCTTCGGGTTCGGTCTGCGAGCCAGTTCCAGCCACTCAGCGGGAAGGATGCTTGTCCTGAGCCTGCTGGCAACGCTGAGTACAATAGTTCTGTGGCTTATTGGTTATCACGCTGAAAATAAAGGATTACATCTGAGATATCAGGCCAACAGCATTAAATCTCGCCGTGTTATCTCGCATCTGACGTTAGCGGAGAATGTCTTACGACACTCGCCGCTAATATTAAGGCGAATGGTGCTGAGCACCGTTCTTAACCACCTCGCCAGAGCCTATCGAAATATGGTGCTGGTTTATTAGCGCTGATTTATGGGGATCCCTCAGCCCTTTGGGGGCGAGAGAAATGCCCCAGACCGTTCACACGCAGTGAGTATGATGAACGCTCTCGTAACGGAATAGCCTGCAGAACAACGCAGGGCGGCGTTACCGTAGTTCGACACCGCCCTGTACCATGCGCAGCAGGTGCCGTACCGGCCAGTGTTTACTGAACGGCTTCCCATCCAGACGCCGCTGGAGTGAGTCGATATCGTGGCGTCGGCGGTCGAGCATCAGGCCGACAACGCTGCCGCTGTGGGCCACGTTTAGGCCGTATAAATCACACTCTTCTACCAGCGCAAGCAGCGCATCAAACCCCGGTTTTGGCAGCAGATGCTGGCTGGCGATGGCGCTGAGCGTCGCCGCTTCTCCCATACGTCGCGGGTTATCCGTCCGGCAGGCCTGCTGGACTTTCTCCCAGGCCTGTTGCAGGGCGGCGGAATGGGCGCGCAGTTTTTCAAGCCGGGGCAGGCGATGATAATCCGTGGTCAGTATCGTCCGCGGGCTTTCCAGCACCAGCAGATCGAGCTGCGGCTGGGAGTGGCAGGCAATTTGCGTTGCCGCAGTGTTGTGATCGAACAGGGTGAGATGGCGAAACAGGGTGCTGTCGGTGGGTTCCAGCGATACGCAAAGCCGGGCCAGTGTTGTTTCATCCAGCGCGTGGCCGAGATGGTGCGCGGTGGCCACCGCCGTCGCGGCGATATCCGCGGTGCTGCTGGCCATGCCTTTAGCGACAGGGATTGTGGAACAAATGTCGATGCGAATTTCGTTGCTCAGTTCAGCAGGATAGTGCCAGTAGCTTAACAGCCGCTCGACCATCGCCCGCGAAAGCGGGCGTTCATCGGCGCGCGGCGCACCATAATCCACTTCGACGGTGCTGTACCAGTCAACGGGACAGGAGACCAGCTTCTCGCTGCCGAGGATCCAGCCCTGAATGAGTTCGCCGCAGGAGGCGGGACATTGCGCTACAGCCACGTTTTCACCTTTTTACCCGTCATACTTCACGCTACATATGCATTGGCTTCACAGTGACTCATCTCATCCATAAGCTTCGCCCATAGAGGCCCGCGCAAACGCGTCCAAATGTCCTGTAACCTGGATTATTTAGGGTAAAGCATCAGAATTTAAAACGCATAGTGTCATGCCGATCCCGCTATTACCATGATTCACCGCAATTTGACGGATGGCGAACTCAGGCTGAAGCGGTCAATGGCGATATTTCAGGTAGCGCTATACGCATCACATCGCGGGCAATCATCAGCTCTTCATTGGTATTAATGACCGCCACGTTGACCAGCGCATTGTCTGCCTGGATAAAGGTGGCGTTGCGCTGGTTTTTCTCTTCATCAATCGACAGCCCGAGGAAGTTCAGATTGTGGCAGATGGCGCTCCTGGCGCGGGCTGAGTTTTCGCCGATGCCACCGGTAAAGATCAACGCATCAAGCCCTCCCATCTGCATGATGTAGCTGCCAATGGTGGCACGGATGCGCTCGGCAAACAGAGTGAGCGCCAGCTTTGCTCTGGCATTTCCGCTATCTGCCGCCTGTTCGACGTCGCGATAGTCGTGCGAGACGCCGGAAACCCCAAGCAGACCGGATTCGTTATTCAGGAGATGATTGAGTTGTTCTGGCGTTTTACCTTCGTGAAGCGCCAGCCACGGTAAAATTGACGGGTCAATATCGCCGCTGCGGGTACCCATCATCACGCCGGACTGCGGCGTGAAGCCCATCGACGTATTTACCGAGCGTCCGCTTTTGATGGCGCAAACGCTGCTACCGTTGCCCAGATGACAGCACACCACGCGCAGGGCGCTCAGCGGCACGCCCAGCTTTTCCGCCAGCGTCGCGCTCACATACTTATGGCTGGTGCCGTGGAAGCCATAGCGGCGAATACCCAGTTCGCTGTAGTAGCGCCAGGGAAGTGGATAGATAAAGGCGCGCTCGTCCAGGGTCTGGTGAAAAGCGGTATCAAACACAGCGACCGACGGCGTAGTGGGTAACAACTGGCGAAAGACCTTAATTCCCAGCGCGTTAACCGGGTTATGTAGCGGCGCCAGCTCCGCCAGACGCTCAATTTCACTCAAGGTTTCATCGGTGACCCGCGTTGAATCTTTAAAACGTTCCCCGCCATGCGCCACGCGGTGACCAACGCCGTCAATATCCTGCAGGCTCTGAATAATGCGGTAATCGAGAAGCTTTTCCAGCAACAATGTGACGGCTTCGCGATGATCGGCGACCGGCGCCGATTCCTGCCATTTCTGCGCGGACGTTTTGATCGTCACCTCGGCGTTTGCCATCCCGATACGTTCAATCAGCCCCTGACAAAGGGTATCGCCCTGCGGCATCGCCAGCAGTTGAAATTTCAGTGATGAGCTACCGGCGTTAATGGCCATTATTTTGTAAGACATAAAGGTTCCTTCGAATGCAGAAAGGCCAGTACGGCTTCAAGTCCTGAGTGATTGAGCGCGCTGGTAATAAAAACCTGCTGCGCGCCCGCCTGTTTAAGCCACTCTCCAACTTGCGAAATACGCTGCGGGTCGACCAGGTCAGCTTTGGTGACCAGGCCAATAACCGGGCGGTTCATTGGCCCGGTAAACCCCGGAGAAAATGGCGACCACTGAGCGTCGGCATTGAGTACCAGGGCGATAACGTCGGCCTCGCAGGCGCTGGTCAGCAGGGCGCTATAAAGGCAGCGGTTCTCCAGATATTCACCCGGTGTATCGATTGCCATCGGCGACCATTCAATGGCCTGAGTTTTCTTATAATGGAGCGCGTCACCGCGCAGGCTTTGAGTCAGCGACGTTTTCCCGCACTGGCTGGGACCGATAAACATCAGGCGTTTCATCATGTTATGTCCTGGTTATCGCGCAGGTAGTGAATTGCATCATTTCGCCCAGCGTGCGCGTTACCTGCTTGAGGGCATATTCGACGGCGGAAACATCGCCGGTCAGCACCACGGCGCCGGTAAAGCGGTCAAGAAAACCAATCTCCACCGCGCCGGATTTAGTGGCGATATCGCAGGCGATAATGGAGGCCTCGCTGGGCGTAATGGTGAGGATGCCAATAGCCGAGACCGCATCCGGCAGGCCCAGCTTCTTAAACAGATCCTTTCCGGGGTTGGCAATCAGGTGCGCGAGGGTAACCTGCTTCCCGGGAACGTATTCCTGGATCATCCGCTCCGTTGTTGGCTGTTTTTCCATTACCCCTCCACCATCTGTCGCCACATGGCTTCATGGGGACGCGGGATCACCGAACGGTAAACCAGCAATCCTTTTTCGCCCGCGCTTTCGCTGGCAACCGTCACGGCGTTGTTAACGTCGGAAATATCGCCCGCCACGACCATGTAGCATTTACCGCCGATACCGAACGCCATATGCACCCGCACGAGGATAACGTTTGAGGCTTTTACCGCCCGGTCTGCGGCGCTGATGCAGGCCGCAACGCTCCAGGTTTCGACGATACCTACGGCCTGGCGCTGGTCGACGCTGTTCAGGCCGCTAATGGCCGGAAGCACGCTGGGATGAATATTCGCCAGCACCAGGCTGTCGACGAGCATCTCGCCGGCCTGGGAGGCGCCGGTTTCAATGGCCTGCTGGATCGCACCGATATCGCCGCCGAGCATAAGTAAAAACTTACCCGGGCAGATGGTTTTGCTGACCAGCAGATTGACATTGGCGCTTTTCAGCATCGTATCGCCGAGCTCCATTCCTTTCGCGATACTGGTGAGTTCTAAAATTCCTATAGCCTGGGACATGGTTAACCTCTTACAACCGTGATGGCCTGTTCGCTGATCGCCGAAACAATGCCGTCAATACTGGCGTGAATCGGGGCGCCTAATGCGTCCGCCGGGATATCGGCAACGCATTGCCCGCGCGTGACGCGCTCTCCCGGCGTGACCTTCGGCACCGCGCTGGCGCCAATATGCTGACGTAGCAGCAGAGTGACTTTTTCTACCGTCGGCTGCGCTTCGCGCAGTGGGGCTTCCTGATACCAGGGACTTAACCCCAGTTTGGCGATCAGCCGTTTCACCGGCACCAGACGATATTTCGCCATCTCATCGGCCGGATAGAGCGGCCCCTGATAACGCTGGTTTTGCGCCCGCAACTGCTGTTTCAGCATGCGGTTGATGCGCATTGGCGAGATCCCCACCGGACAGGCTACGCTTTCGCAAACGTTGCATTCTGAACAGGTGAGGGCGCTAAGCAGTAGCTGCGGCGTGGCGGCCTGCTGAAAGTTCACCGCTCGCACCAGCAGATGCGGAGAGAGCTCGTGACCAATCAGGTGCCTCGGGCAGAGATCGGTGCACAGGCGGCACTGTTCGCAGACGGTGCGCGCGACGGAAAGCACCGTGCGTTCGTCCTGCATCCTTCGCTGGATAAGGGGATGGCTGTCAGGCAGCACCAGCAGACCGCCGGTGGTTTTCGTCACCGGCGAGTCCAGAGACGTGAGCAGGCTGCCCATCATTGGACCGCCGTTAATAAAACCAGGATTGGCGACCGTCGCGCCGCCCGCCAGCGCCAGCACTTCACGCAGCGACATGCCGATGGGGACGGTGACGGTCAGCGCTCTTGCGACCGCGCCGTTAACCGTCAGCGTGCGGCGGGTGACCGGAAACTGTTGCTCGACAGCCCGGGCAATATTCAGCACGGTTTGCACGTTATTGACGACCACTCCGACGCTGGCCGGTAGCGCGGCAGGCGCGACCCGGCGGCCGGTGGCCAGCCAGATGGTCAGCACCTCATCCCCCGCCGGATAAACATCCGGCAGGATATGCAGACGGATACCGGCGGGCAGCAGCGGGGTGAGCGCGTCAATGGCTCGCTGATATTTGGCTTTCAGAGCGATCACGCCTTCACGCGCGCCGGTCGCCGTCATTGCATATTGCACGCCGCGCACAAGGCGTGAAGCCTGCTGCCACATCAGTTGCTGGTCCACCTTGAGCATCGGTTCGCACTCAGCGGCGTTAACCAGAAAGATCTCCACCTCCGCCTGCAGTTTAACGTGAGCGGGAAAACCCGCGCCCCCTGCGCCGACTACGCCCGCCACGCGAACACGCTGGCGAATTTCATCGGCGCTATGGGACTGGGCTACCGGCGTTTCGACGACATTGGCAGCGGTACTCATAGCAGTTCCTCCAGCAGTTCCTGGATTTCCCCGGCGCTGGCCGGACGCGGGTTAGTGCGTAATGTGACGTCAGCCAGCGCAGCCTGTACCATTGCCGGAATGTGCGCGGAAAATTGTGATCGCCCTTGTTTGAGCGCGACGGCCAGTGAGGGGATCGCGCAGCGCTGTTTGAGTTGTTCGATTTGCTTAATCAGGGCGTTTATCGCCGCGATGTCATTGGTTTCGGCCGGGCAAAAACCACAGGCTTTAGCCAGCCGCACGTAGCGTTTGGCGGCGCGAGGATCGCCGGCGTTAAAGCGGATAACCGTGGTTAACAGCAGCGCGTTAGCCAGCCCGTGCGGCAGATGAAACTGCCCGCCGAGCTGGTGGGCCAGAGCGTGATTAAGCCCCAGTCCCGCCTGACTGAACGCCATTCCTGCGAGGGTTGAGGCGTTGTGCATTTTTCCCCGCGTCGCTACGCAGTCGCCTTTTTCCACTGCGGTGGGCAGATACTGGAACACCAGCCTGGCGGCTTTTTCCGCCAGCGCATCGGTAAAATCGCTGGCCTGCGGCGAGACCCAGGCTTCCAGGGCGTGGGTCAGGACATCCATTCCGGTATTCGCCGTAATTTGCGGCGGCACGCTGACTACCAGTTCCGGGTCGAGGATCGCCATATCCGGGTACAGCGCATTGTGGAACAGCGGGTATTTGATACCTTTATCCGGGTCGCTAATCACGCAAGCGCTGGTCACTTCCGAGCCGGTACCGCTGGTGGTGGGTATCGCCACGCAGGTTTCGATGTCAATGCCGGACTGCTTGCTGAACCAGACGATCGCTTTCGCCGCATCCATTGCCGAACCGCCGCCGAAACCAATCACCACCTGCGGATGCAGGGCCTGCATCTGCGCAATGCCCTGCACTACGGTATGGATAGTGGGGTCAGGCGTTATTTCGCTAAAAACGCTGATGCGGTTATCTGCGGGTAGCGCGTCGCGCAGGGTTTCCAGTAGCGGCGAACGGGCAAGAAATCCATCGCAGATTATCCAGATATGTTTGTTGGTAAAGCGCTTGAGTACCGCCAGACTTCCCTGACCGCTGTACAACCGCGTTTGTAGTGCGAAAGTATTCATTACAGCCTCAATTAGCGGATAGAAAAACCGTTGGTCAACACGCAGCGCCGGGAGCGGGCAAAGGTGCGCGCCGATGTTGTTCCTTCGCCGGTTGGCGTGGCGATTGTGAAGGTCGTAAAGCCTTCGCCGCCGACGCCGATCCCGGCATAAGAGGGGCCGTTTTTGACGAATATTGAGGTTTGCAACGTGCGGGCCGCGAGGTTCAGGCGCGACACGTTCTGCGAGTGCATGATCGCGGTATGATGCAGGCCCTCTTCGACCTTCAGCGCCAGCGCCAGCGCGCTATCGAAGTCGCTGACTTTCACTATCGGCAGCATTGGCATCAGTTGTTCGCTGGTAACCCACGGATCGTCGGCGTTCACCAGCGCAATCAGCAGACGCGGCGCTTTAGCCGGGACGGCGAGCCCGGCAGCTTCCAGCATCGCTGAAGGGCTCTTCCCGACCAGCTTTTTATTGGCCTGGCCCTCTGGCAGGCAGGCGGCGCGGAGTTTGTCGGTATCCGCAGGGCTCAACAGCAGCGCGCCGAAAGTTTGCATTTGCTGTACCAGACGTTCGGCGATGCTCTCCACCACAATCAGGCTTTTTTCGGCAATGCAGGGCAGGTTGTAATCAAATGAGGCGCCGTTAATGATATCTTCCGCCGCTTTCACCAAGTCGGCGGTTTCATCCACAATACAGGGCGGGTTGCCTGCACCTGCGCCAATCACTTTTTTACCGCTCTTCATGCCCATTGCCACAATACCGGGGCCGCCGGTAATAGCCAGAACGGCGATCCGTGGATGGGCCATCATCTGCTGGGTGGCTTCGAAAGTCGGTTCCGCCACGGTGACCAGCAGATTGCGGATGCCGCAGCAGCGGAAGGCAATCTCTTCAATCATACTAATCAGCTTGAGGGAGACCTTTTTTGCCCCCGGATGCGGGCTAAAGTAGACGCTGTTGCCTGCCGCCAGCATGCTGATACTGTTATTAATGATGGTTTCTGTCGGGTTGGTGCTCGGCGCGACCGACCCGATGACGCCAAACGGCGAGTACTCAAATAGCACCATGCCGCCATCGCCGGTCAGCGCGGTGGTGGTGAGATCTTCTACGCCTGGCGTGTTGTCCAGCGCGGCCTTATTTTTGAGGAATTTATCTTCTTTGTTGCCCATCCCGGTTTCGCTGGCGCTCTCTTCCGCCAGCGCGATCAGATGCGGCGTCAGCTCCTGACGGATGGCGCTGATGATGGCACTGCGGGTTTTCAGCGGGCACTGCTGATAACGCAGGAATGCCTGGTGTGCGGCGTCGATAGCCTCGTCGACGGACGGGAAAATTCCTTTGCCCTGAATCTGGCCCGGCGTGTGCGCTGGCGTTAATTGTTCGCTGATAATCGTGCGAATAAGGGTTTCGAGTTCGGAAGTATTCATTGATGAGTTCCCACGTTAATGGCCGCGATGGCGCTCTGTGCTATATCCATGTCCTGCTCAACGCTGCCGCCGCTGATACCAAGACCCCCAATCAACTGGCCGTTGCGCCAGAGGGCGTAACCGCCGCCAAAGGTGACCACTTTCCCTTGTAAATGGCTTTCCAGACCATAAAGCGCGGCGCCGGGCTGTACGACGTCGCTCAGTTCATGGGTCGCCTTTTTCATTGCGACTGCAGTCCAGGCCTTTTTCGGCGCCAGTTCGCTGCTGACCAGCAGGGCATCCGGCATTCTCCAGGTCACGGTTTCCGTACCGTGCGCGTCAACGATGCTGATAACTACTGGAATCTGCAGCAGCTGCGCGCGTTCAACGGCTGCGCGGATAAGCTGGTGCAAATCATGGAATGATAGGCACACAGGTGTCGTCTCCTGGCAGGGGGTCGGCTGGCTGGCGGCCAGATAGCGCTTGCTGACTTCACGGATGATGTCGTTCTGGTGAGCATCGCTATCTTCGGCGCGGGCCAGAGCGTACAGACAGTCGGATAAGCGGTTGATATAGCCCATCAGCACCTGGCGCACATTGACTTCGGCCGCCAGCTCAACCAGCCGACGTTCGGCCCGGCGGGCCAGTGTGCGGGCGAAATGCAGGCGGCTGGCGGCTTCGCAGCGGCCGGGTAAAATAAAGCTGTGCAGGGGTTCGACGCGGGCCATTGCCCGATCGATGGCGGCTTCCAGAGCGGCGATCTCTTCGCTACTGATATAACGCTGTTTCGGCGACGGCTGCTCGCTGTCACTGGCCAGCTCTGCGCTAAACCAAAAAATTTGCTGCTGGATGGCTTCAAGTAGGGCGCGGTGGTTTGCATCCGCGACGGAGCAGGCGCACAGGCTCAGCGCGGCGTTCAGCTCATCCAGCGTGCCGTAGGCTTCAACCCGCGGGTGCGTTTTGCTCACTCGTTGGCCGGTAAAGAGTGATGTGGTGCCTGCGTCACCTGTACGGGTATAAATCGCCATAATCGCCCCTTAACGCGAAAGCGTATCGACAATGCCTACAACGGCGAGGTCGATAGCCTGATTTGGTCCAGGAAAAACATGTCTGGCGCTGGAGCCGCTGCTGAGCAGCACCAGTTCGCCAATCCCCGCGCCCACTGAGTCAACGGCGACTTCATCGCCGGACGCAGGCGAGGCAGGGAGTTCTCCGTCGGCGCTAACCCGACGCACCAGCAGCAGTTTTTTCCCGATCAGGGAAGCGGATTTTTGCGTGGAGACAACCGCGCCTGTGACTCGTGCCAGATGCATGATTTACTCCTGCTTTATTAATTGAATATTCCGCGCGTTTGCCGTTTCACGCGCCAGAGCGGTCACTATGCACTGGCGTCGGAGCAGCAGACGCCCTTTGTCCAGTCGCGCGACGTCGCGATAGCTGAGCAGCGAAGCGCTATGCAGAATCAGCGGCAGACCGCGTTCGTCAGTAAAGGTTATCCCCAGGCGAGCCAGTTTTTTTACCGGGATAGCCTGTAACAGCTGGCTGTGCAGAGTAATCTGCACGCGAATACCGAAAGCCAGAGCCTGATGAATTTTCCGGACGACAGGGGCGTTGCTTTCAGCCTCCACAAGCTGGTTTAGCAGCGGCAGGTCGACGAGAAGGATGCGCAACGATGCGTGCTGACAGAACAGGTTTCGGCAGTCGGCATCACGAAGCTGCGCGACGCTGAGCGTCGCCGTGCTCCGGGCGCGGCGCTGCAGCCGGGAGACGATCTCCTCAATAACGCGCTGCAGAATTTCGCCGTTCATCGCGGGTCTGCCAGCCTGACAAAGGCCTGCGGGTTATCGGCACCTGCGGCGTTGGCTTCATCGGTATCAATGTGCATTTCAAGCCGCATATTCGGTGAAACACGAATCACCACGTTGTTGAAAACAAGCCCGCGCTCGTCGCCTTCTATAGCCACAGAAACCTTATCGCCGTGAGAAACTCGCAGGATCAGGGCATCGAGCGGCGACATATGAATATGTCGTTGGGCGACGATGACTCCAGAGGATAATTCCAGTTCGGCATAAGGGCTGACCAGACGAATGCCCGGCGTTCCCTTCAGGTTGCCGGACATTCGCAGCGGCGCCGCAATCCCCAGCGTTCTGGCGTCGGTACGCGATATTTCCACCTGGCTTACCGAACGTAGCGGGCCGAGCAGGCGGACATTCTTAATCTGCCCCTTCGGCCCTACCAGGGTGACGGTTTGTTCCGCGGCATATTGCCCCGGCTGCAACAGCGCTTTTTTCTCGCTGATCGGGTGACCGGGAAACAACCGTTGGTAATCCTGCTCTGACAGGTGAATATGGCGATTGGATACGCCCAGCGGAATAGGCCGCTGACGCATCTCATCGAGGACTTTACTGACCGTTGATAGCAGAAGTTCTTTATCCATTACGCTTCACCTCGCTTACCTGAGTGAATGCAAAGCGAACGAGGCTCGCCCTTCTGGCGCGGACATTTTGGGTCCAGACACAGGTTGCAACTGACCAGCGATGATTTCTGTGGCGCCTCTTCTACTGGTGCTTCTACAAACGTGTCTACTGGCGTTTCAGAAACGACATCAACCGTCTTTGACGCCGTTGCTTCAGGCTCCATAGCGGGCGGAGGAGGCGGGTCTGCGGGCAGGAGGCCTTCTCCGGGCCTGGCGATAACGTTGTGGGCCACCAGGCCATTTTGCCGTTCGGCAAAATGCACTCCGGTGGTGATGGCCGCCTGCACGGAGGCGACATCACCGGTAATTTTAATCACCATCCAGCCTGAGCCATTGGTCTTTTCGAGGGCGAGCAGCGTGATAGAAGCGGATTTCGCCATGATATCGGCGCAGCTGATAGCCAGTGCCAGACCACAAACTTCAAGTAATCCCAGTGATTGCTTCACGCAGTGCTCCTTATTCGCCATCGATCAGGCGGATTTCGGTAAAATGGCCTCAACATCGCTGTGTGGACGCGGAATAACGTGGCAGGATTTCACCTCGCCAACCACGCTTGCCGCCGCGCTGCCTGCATCCACCGCTGCTTTTACCGCGCCGACATCGCCGCGAACCATCACGGTAACCAGGCCAGAGCCAATTTTTTCGTAACCCACCAGTTGCACGTTGGCGGATTTCACCATCGCATCGGCGGCTTCAATCGCGCCAACCAGGCCTTTTGTTTCAACCAGTCCCAGTGCGTTGTTCATTCTGCTGTTCTCCTGTGTTTAAGCATGGAGATCCCGAAAAGGGATCCCTTTGACCAGCCGTGCCGCGTTATTACCGGTATTGCGTTGGGCCTGACTGTCCTGATTAAGCATCAGCGTAAAAAGCGGCGCGGATGCGGGTAAATTCTTGTAGTGCACGGCCAGCGAGTGCCGATCGCAGGCAATGCCCACCAGCAGCGGGGAGCAACGTGCCGCCTGCCAGGCGTTATCAACCACCTTTCCGGCAAGGGCGCGCTGGATCCGGAAAGGAATACCTTCCTCTTCAATGCCCAGCAGCACTTCGTTCCAGAGGTTGATACAGTCGCCGATGGCGATAATGACGATTGCCGGAACGCCGGGATTACTGTCCATGAGCAAACTCCTTATGCCAGGAGAGAATCAGCCCGGTGGCGACCGCATTTCTCGGGCCTTCTGTGCCGCGAATATTTCCCCGCCCGGCCACCAGCCGGTAGTGCGCCAGCGCATCGGTGACCAGTTGCGGGATTTCAAAATCCAGCGACGAGCCGCCAACCAGCACCACGAAAGGAATATCGCGGATGTTGCCGGTCGGGCTGACCTGACGCAGGGCGCGCAGCGCGTTAGTGACAAAGACGCGTTCTTTGGCGCTACGGCGAATGGCGCGCACTTTTTCCAGCGCTAAATCGCCGGGTAATGGAACCAGTTCGTCCGGTTTCACCACGCAGACGCGAGCGAATACGGCGGGAGCCAGCGGCGTCGGGAAGAACTGCACGCTGCCGTCCTCGTGACGTAAATGGAACAGGCTTTCCACTTTGGCCAGCGGGTATTTCTTAATCTCTTCCGCCAGATAGCGATCTTCCAGACCCAGTTCACGGGCAATGATCATGGTGACCATGTCGCCAGCCCCGGCGAGATGAGTGGCGGTGATGTCGCCTTTTGGGGTAATAATTGAGGCATCGGTGGAGCCTGCGCCGAGATCAAGAATCGCCAGTGGTCGGGTTGTGCCCGGCGTCGTCAGCGCGCCCAGAATGGCGGCCTCAGCCTCTGCGCCGCCGATCTGCACATCAATATTGAGTTTTTGCTCAATTTCGCGGGCAATCAGCGCCATCTGCAGACGATCTGATTTCACCATTGAGGCGATGCCGACGGCCTGTTCCAGCGAGAACTCCCCGGCAAGGCCGCCGGTGACGCTGACCGGTACCGACGTATCGACAGCCAGCAGATCCTGAATGAAAATTTCGCTGCTGGGTTTATTCGTCAGTTCAGCCATGGTCTGGCGCACATGCTCCAGCATGCCGCCGATATTGGTCCCCGCTTCACCAGTGACGTTATCCAGCTTACTGCAACCTTCAACCGCTCTCATGATGGCGTCGGCACCGGCGGCAACATCCACACGCACGGTTCTGCCTTGCGACAACAGTTCCAGATTACCGGCCGGTATCGCCCGCGCTTTGACGTCGCCGGAGGGGGTTTTGACCACTACGGCGGAACGGTTGCCGATCAGGGCGCGCGCCATCGGTACGATGTTTTTGGTCTCATCGGCGTTGAGGTTAAATACGGTAGCGATACCGTAAGGATTGGAGAGGGTTTCGATAATTTTCCCCGGAACGGCGACTTCAATCGCTGCCAGCATACCCAGTGGAATTCGGTCGATGTAGAGCACTTCATCGACAATGGGCAGCGGTTTTTCCAGCCGGTTGCTGACCAGCACGCCGTCGTCACGCTGCAAAATGACGCCGGTGATTTGATATCCAGCGCGCGCGGAGGCGTTAATCATATTGGCGACATCGGCGAAATCGAACGTCGATGACACCACGAGGATATAGGGCGTATCCGCCGCGCGCGTTAACAGCTCCTCTGGTGTAATGGTGATACCTACGCCAAGCCCCGCGCCGCCTGGCGTTTTCGGGTTATGGCCAATCATTGTCGATTCGGTGATGATGGTTTCGGTAATGGTTTCCATCGCCACATCGCCAATCACTGGCGTGGCTTCATTAATGCGAATGAGTGAAATATCGCTGACATTGATCCCGGCGCGCTGCGCGACGAGAGAGAGCGCTTCCTTAATGCCGAACACGTTACGCAACGTGCCTTTGATGCCGGTGGTTTCCGCCAGCGCACTGTGCGTTATCGTCAGTACGCCAGCCTCATCCTGAGTCGCCAGCGCGACTTCTGTTGATGAGTTACCTATATCAATGCCAGCTATATATCGCATCGTATATCCCTGATGTTAATCGTCGCCTTTAAGTTTTTTACGCTCGACGTACAGCACCGCCGCTTCACGCACGAAAGCTGCGCAAATCTTTGCCTGATAACGGTTTTCGAGATCGTCGGCGATGGCGAGAAGCTCTTCTTTCGTGGAACGGTACGGACGCAGAGCGTTATAGATTTCAAGAATGCGATCATCCGGTACGGCGGTCAGTTCGGCGGCACGCTCAAAGTTCATTGCCAGCCGGTCGCGGCCTGCATCTTTGGCGATAGACGCCTGTAAACGCAGGGTTTCCGGAGTAATACGCATATCCTGCGCGGTGACTTTATTGCTCAGCACGTTTTCCAGCGTGAAGTCGTCCAGCGTTTTATTGGTGGCGGTTTTCACCCATTCCGGATGCTTATTGGCCAGCGGATAGTCGCTGACCTTAGCGTTACGGACCGTGCCGCTTTCTGTCGGGGGCAGGGTTGACGCTGATGTTTCCCCCTGCAGGCTGTTCATACGGCTCAAGACGTCGCGAACCATTGATTCAATTGCGTCGGTATTCATGGGGTTATCCTTTATCAAAGCGCCACGCGCAGTTCCTGCGGGTTTTTGCCCGTCACGACATACTTCGTCTCTTTAATGTGCAGAATGGCGGATTTCGCCTGGTACTTCGGGCGCGCCATCTGGTCATTCAGCGTTGGGACCGGCTGCGGTGATTCACGTTTCGCATAGCGAGCGGCGTTTTTACCAATCTGACGGTAGGTTTCCAGCGTCAGCAGCGGCGCCTGGGGGAATAACTCCAGATTAGAGAGCGGCGGTAGCCCCTGTTGATGGATTACCGTGGTGCCTTTCGACTGGATGCCGATGGAGATGCCTGAACCGCTCAGGCGATTGCCCTCAACGGCGACAAACGCCACGTCAGAAGATTTAAAACAGCGAATGACGCGCGCCTTAATGCCTTCTTCTTCGATACCGGCAATCAATTCGCGCAAAATGCTTTTATGCGGCAGGCCAACGATGTTCACGGTTTGCGACAGGCCGAACGCCGGGCCGACGGCAATAATCACTTCATCTTGTTGTGTCCCCTGTTTGGCCTCGCCAATTTCCGTCAGAAAACTGTCACCTTGCGGTGAGTTTGCTGCTGTTGGCGCATTAAACGAGACGGGTTTATCGCTGCCCTTCATCTCGCTGAGCACGTCTTCAATTATCTGGCGCAGCAATTTTTCATTAATTTCCATTTCTCACCCCTTAATCAATCTCGTTGGGATCAAGCGCGCCAGGGATGTTTTTAATCTCTTCCCAGCGTTCGCCCTGCAGGCGATAACCCGTTGCCGGACCGGCGTAGTCGTTGACGTCGTTAACCGCAGAGAGCACTTGTCCGTCGCCGACGATAATGGCGGAGGTGTGCAGATAGTCGCCGGTCAGCTTGGCTTTCTGGATATTGAGCATGTCCTGGGCAACGTCAGGGAATCCGCCCTGCGCCAGCGCTTTCACCACTTCCAGACCGTTACGGTTTTTATTGATAATTTCCTGGGCGAACTTGATGTCTTCGACGATGTTGCGTTCTGGCATATCCTTCGAACCGTGGGCGTAGGTTGCGGCTTCAACTTCTTCATCGGTAATCGGCGGCAGCCCCATTCCGGCAAACACGGCCTGCAGGGCGCGAGCGGCTTTATTACGGATGGCGATAACATCTTCTTCGCGGACTGGACGCAGACCGCCGTCCACTTTCAGGTCACGCTGGATTACGTTGTAGTCGTCAAAGTCTTCGGCATCTTCGTTAGAACCGGCGAACATGTTGTCGTAGTTCGGTACGGCGGAGTAACCGGAGGAGATAAAGTCGGTGCCCGGCAGGAACTGCATCAGCAGGCGTGCGGTACGGCGCATATCGGAGTGGGTGAAGGTCTGGTCGTTACTGGAGGCGCATTCCAGATCCAGCGCGGAGCAGATCAGGTTTTCCGCCAGTACGGCGCGAATGCCTGACGGCACGGCAGAAGGAACGCCGATGCAGCTGACAGAACCGTTCTGTAGGCCCTGAACGCCTGCGGCTTTGGTGATGTAGATACAGCGGGCTTCCAGATAGAGCATGGATTTGCCTTCGGCATAGCCCATCTGCACTTCGGAACCGGAGCCGGAAGTGAAGCGCATTTTCAGGCCGCGGGAGGCATAAGAAGAGGCGAGGAAACCTTTTGACCAGGGCGTATCGTCGCCATCGGTAAAGACCGGTTCAGTACCATAGACGGAAATGGTTTCGGCGTAACAGGTGTGACCCAGCATACCGAGCTTCAGTTCGGTGGCTTCCTCCAGTGAACACTGCGTTAATACACCTGGACGACCGACCTGGGAGCCCACCAGCAGCGCGATAGCATTGAACGGGGCGTAGCGCGCGACCGCAACCGTTGTCTCTTGCTCATCAAACCCCCGCCACGCGCCTTCGGCGGCATCGGCGGCAATCTGAACCGGGTTGTCTTTCACGTTGGTGACGTGCGCCTGCTGAGACGGCGTGCGGCGTGCGCGCATTTTCTGCATCGCCATCATCATCTCAACAACGTTCATATGCGACACGACTTCAACAATTTTCGCCGGCGTCATCGCGGTAGTCAGCGGTACGATTTCGCTACGCTGTATGTTGGGGTCACACAGCATATTCGCCAGTTTGACCGAATCCATCGCCATCACTTCTTCGGCGCGCTTCAGGTTGATGCCGTAGCGGGCGATAAAGTGGTCAATCAGGTCAAATTTGCTAACGGGTTTTCCATCCAGCTCAGTGACCGCGCCGTTAATGATTTTAATCGACGGTTTTGGGTCGTTCGGGCTTTCCATTGCAATAAAGCCTTCCTCGATCCACTCCTTAACAAAGCCGTCCTGATTCACAGGGCGTTTCGCCAGTGCTTCAAATCTTTTCGATCTCATGAATCAGCCTCGTAAGTATCAGATATAGGACGGGCGATCGTTTTTCGGTTCATCACCAAGGGTCGCAAGGACAGTTTTGCCGATTTCGCGGGCGGAGCTAACCGCCTGACGCACCGCGCCGGAGTCGCCGGAAATCACCAGAATGGCTTCGTTGCTGAAGCTCGTGCCGTGCGCCGGTGAGCTGTAAGCGACCACTTCAACGTTGGCTGACTTCAGGGCGGTATCCGCCATCAACACGCCAATGGACGCGGGAGCGCCGACAATCACACCGCAGGCACGGCCAATCGGCGCGCCAAAGGCCTTTTCCAGCGCGTAGCTGGCGCGGGCGGTGTATTGCAGCTCGATATGTCCGGCTTCATTGGCGTATACATCGCCAAAAGTGCGGTCGAGTTCTTTCAGCGCGACTTCGATACCGCGCTTCACGTCCGAAACATCATTGCCGCCTAAAATAATCAGCGAGCCGTGGCCTGCGCCGCCTTTGGTATCGCGGGGAAGTTCAATGCTGACCACTTCGGTGTTGGTGGCTTTTACCGCCTCATCGGCAGCCATAATGTGCGGGCCTGCGCCAGTGCGCGCGCCGAGAATGCCGATGGAGCGGTAGCGTTTTTCCAGCTTCATCGCTTCCAGTAAGGCGCTGTCCACATTAGCGATCACCAGACCGACGGTGTCGCCAATGGCGGTGCCGACAAATTCCGTTAAACTGCAGCTTTTTTCTGCCATAGCCGTCTCTCGTGTTGGGTGGGTTTCTTCAGGAATGGCCGTTTGTTCCGGCGTTGCCACACGGGCAATTACCTGCGCCATGATCTGTTCCACCAGTTCATTGCTGCTCATTGGCTAATTCCCTTCGGTAAGATTTTTTCTACGTCGGTATGAGGGCGTGGGATGACGTGTACGGCTTTCACTTCACCCACGTTGCGCGCGGCGGCGGCGCCTGAGTCGGTTGCCGCTTTTACTGCGCCAACGTCCCCGCGAACAATTACCGTCACCAGACCGGAGCCAATTTTTTCGTAGCCGACTAACATCACATTGGCTGACTTCACCATTGCGTCTGCGGCCTCTATGGCTGCGGTTAAGCCCTTGGTTTCTACCATTCCTAATGCTTCTTGTTGCATAAAGACCTCGCATGGAGTGTTCCGATAGTTGGAACTATAAGAAGATGTGAAGAAAAAGAATGGCTGAGTTGAATTTGATGGCGAAAAAATAGTGGTTTTTTAATAGTATAAAATTGCTGTGTTGAATTATATCAAGTTGATATTTAGTGTATTTTTTATTTATTTAAATATGAATATTTCGTTTTTCATATTCCATATTTACAAATTTGTTCATGACGATTTTAATTTTGTCTGCTATGCGAGAAAGTTGATTTGTGATGCTGATTGGAAAATGGTGAGTTGATTGCAGCAATATTTTTACATGCCAATGTAAGCGGCGTTATGGCAAAAAACATGCGTGAATCATGCGGTTTACGCTTATTTAATAGCAATAATTTGTTATTGCTGCCTGAATTTTCCGGAGGCCCTTCCAGCAGGTTGCCAATAATTTGCTGAAGGGAGTTCATATAGTGATGATGGTTGTACTCTACTGCCAGCAGGATGTTGGCTGGTCAGGACACGAACCCTGCTAAGAAGGTGTCACAATGAACGATTCATTAAAAGCGCAATGTACCGCCGAGTTTCTGGGCACCGGGCTGTTTTTGTTTTTCGGTATCGGCTGCCTGTGCGCGTTGAAGGTGGCGGGAGCAAGCCTCGGACTGTGGGAGATTTGCATTATTTGGGGGCTGGGGATCTCGCTTGCCGTGTATCTGACTTCGGGGATATCGGGCGCGCATCTCAACCCGGCCGTGACCGTCGCGTTATGGTTATTTGCCTGTTTTCCGGGACGCAAAGTGTTCCCCTATATTGTTTCACAGGTCGCGGGCGCCTTTGGCGGCGCGGTGCTGGCCTATATGCTTTACAGCACGGTGTTTACTGAGTTTGAAGCGACGCACCATATTGTACGCGGTAGCGTAGAAAGTCTACAACTGGCGAGCATTTTCAGCACGTACCCTGCGGCGTCGCTGAGCGTCTGGCATGCCGCGCTGGTTGAAGTGGTGATCACTTCTATGTTGATGGGGATGATAATGGCGCTGACCGACGACGGTAACGGCGTGCCGAAAGGGCCTCTGGCCCCCTTGCTGATCGGCATTCTGGTGGCGGTTATTGGTGCTGCCACCGGGCCGCTGACGGGATTTGCAATGAATCCTGCGCGCGATTTTGGACCGAAACTGTTTACATGGATGGCTGGTTGGGGTGATATCGCGATGACCGGTGGAAGGGATATTCCCTACTTTATTGTGCCGATTATTGCGCCATTAATCGGCGCCTGTCTGGGCGCGGCTATCTATCGTTATCTGATTGGCAATAATTTACCGTGTAATACCTGCAAATTAGAGGAGTAATGTATCCGTTGAAATAGCCGAAAATTTTCATGAACCGGTATCACGAACTGGCCAAAAACGTCTCCCACGGATGGGGGACTTTTGCTATCGTATTATTCTTTTATCGTTGCCGGTAAATGATGATGAAAGGGAAAAAATATTAAAGAAATGTTTTGTTTATAACAAAAAATTAACTGAGAGGTTTTATCATGATTTCTGCGAGTACATTGAACTCAGAACTCATTAATAAAATCGCACAGGATTTTGCCCAGGCCACGAGTCTGGCGGTTGTGGTGGTCAATATTCACGGTGATGAAATCTCTGAATTATTTAATTTTACTCCTTTCTGCCAGCTCATGCGTCAGCACCCTCAGCTCAGCGCTCGCTGTCGGATGAGCGACCGTTGCGGCGGCCTTGAGGCCTCAAAAACCGATCAGCTCTGTATCTACCGTTGTCACGCCGGGTTAACGGATTTTTCCATCCCTCTGGTGATCGCCGGGCATCTTGTGGGGTTTGTTCTGTGCGGGCAGGTTCGTTTAAGTAACGATGTTGAACTGGTCGATATTCTGAACGTGGACAACCGCTGGAAGGCCGAGCCGGAACTGGTTAAAGCATTCCGCGACGTACCGGAGATGGACTACTCAAGAGTGATTGCTTCCGCTGATTTACTGAAGCTGATTGTAGAAAACTGCCTTAAAAAACAACTTAATTTCGTGGTGATTAAAGATAATCCACAGCAGCCTGAACCCGCGCGCGCCGGCCGGGTCGCCAGCCCTCACGACAGTAAAATGAAGAAGGCGCTGCGCTATATTGATGCCCATCTTTCAGATGAGCTGCGTCTTGAGGACGTGGCCGCTCACGTGTATCTCAGCCCCTACTACTTCAGTAAGCTGTTCAAAAAATATCAGGGGATTGGTTTTAATGCCTGGGTTAACCATCAGCGGATGGTGAGCGCCAAAGAGCTGCTGTGTCACAGCGACTGGAGTATCGCCAGCATTGCGAGGAATTTAGGTTTTTCGCAAACCAGCTATTTTTGCAAAGTTTTTCGTCAGGCCTATCAGGTGACCCCGCAGGCTTATCGCCAGCAAATTAATGCCAGATCACAAACTGAGCCATTTTAAATGGCAATATTTTATTATTGCCGATTTTTGCTATCTCTCTGTATCTGGCTCATTATAAAATGAAAAAATCTCATTCAGAGCAATAAATTGTCATAGCGCAACAAAATAATAATGAGCGCGCGATAAGCTGCACCAGTTTTTATTTATTTGATCAGATAGAGTGTTGTCAGAGGAATTTTTTTTCGCACCATCGGTAGAGCAATCAAACTGCCGATGCAATTAAACGCGGCGGGAGCCATTCTGCTTCCGCAAGATGTTCCGGCAATGATTCGCGCGATGTTCAATCCGCCTCGAATCATGACGGATTAAACTGACAGGCGCCAGGGAAGGGGGTGGAAATCCCCCGCAGCCCCCGCTGCTGTGATGCTGACGAACCCATATATACGCTGATTCGCTCTCGTTGTAGGGAAAACGGTTAACCGTTTTGCACAGTGTTTGCCCGGTTTCATAACGGCGTGCCTCATCAATGAGGCCTGCCATGCAGAAGCCAAAGCGCATACAACGTGAAGTGTGGCAGGTATAAACCACTGATCGCGAGATTGGGAAGGATGGGAGAGGACGACGCTAAGCCAGAAGACCTGCCTGTCGGTGATAACCAACAACTTCGGTGGGAAGTGGGTTGCTCAGATGCGTACGGTCGAAAGACCGGGGATGCACGCAGCCCTACCACTTTGTACAGGATCGGGGTATGGCGGCCAGGCAACACGCATTTATTCTCGCAGGAACCAGCAGCGGATGTGGGAAAACTACGATCACGCTCGGTTTGCTCAGCCTGTTAAAGCAGCGTGGAATGCGGGTTCTGCCCTGTAAAGTCGGCCCGGATTATCTTGATACCGGCTGGCATACCGCCGTCAGCGGTATCCCTTCCCGCAATCTCGACAGCTTTATGCTCCCGGAACCGGTTCTCAACGCGCTGTTTTGTGAACAGATGCGGCAGGCGGATATTGCGGTAATCGAAGGCGTGATGGGGCTTTATGACGGCTTCGGCAGCGACCCGAACGACTGCAGTAGCGCTGCGATGGCTAAGCAGCTTGGATGCCCGGTGATTTTACTGGTCGATGGCAAAGCGGTTTCCACCTCCATCGCTGCCACGGTGATGGGGTTTCAGCATTTTGATCCCACTCTTAATATTGCTGGCGTTATTGTCAATCGCGTCAATAGCGAAACCCATTATCAATTGCTGAAAAGCGCCATCGAGCGCTATTGCGCGCTGCCCGTTTTCGGCTATGTGCCGCAGGTGGAGGGCGTCGAACTGCCCGAACGGCATCTGGGGCTGGTCACTGCCCGCGAATCTCTGATTAATCAGCAGGCGTGGCGCGATTTTGCCGGGACGCTGGGGCGAACCCTGGACATTGAACGGCTTCTCGATCTCAGCCAGCTCTCCGCTCTACCCACCGGCGAGTGGCCGGAACTGCCGTCGCCTGAAGCCGGAACGGGCTTGACTCTGGCGCAGGCCGAGGATGAAGCCTTCAACTTTTATTACCCGGATAACCTCACGCTGCTTGAACGCTGTGGCGTCAATATTGTGCGCTTTAGTCCGCTGCACGATAGCCAGCTTCCGTCGTGCCAGATGATTTGGCTCGGCGGTGGATACCCTGAAATTCATGCCGCCGCGCTGGCGGCGAATAGACCAATGCTGGAGCAACTGCGGGCGGCGCATCGGCGCGGCGTCGCTATCTATGCTGAATGCGGCGGTCTGATGTATCTCGGCAGCACCCTTGAAGACGCCAGCGGGGAAATGTATTCAATGGTTAATCTCATTCCCGGCCATAGCAAGATGGGCAAGCGGCTTACCCGCTTTGGCTACTGCGAGGCCCGGGCAATGCGGCAAACGCTGCTGGCGGCACCCGGCGAAATCCTGCGCGGGCATGAGTTCCACTATTCGGATTTTATCCCGGAAACGCCGGCGGCGCTGGCCTGCCGCAAGGTTCGCGATGGCATGACGCTCCGGCAGTGGACAGGCGGCTGGCAGGTTGGAAACACGTTCGCCAGCTATTTGCACCTGCATTTTGCCCAGCGTCCCACCATGCTCAACCACTGGCTGGCTACCGCAAGGAGCGTTCTATGACGTTGCTGGCCTGGTGCGTTGCCTGGCTCCTCGATTTTATTATCGGCGATCCGCAGAGCTGGCCGCATCCGGTGCGCTGGACAGGCAACCTTATCGCCATCGTTCAGCGCGCCGTGCGCCGTTGCTGCCGTAGCGATTTTGCCTTACGTATTGGCGGCGGAGTGATGTGGCTGGTGGTGGTCGGGCTGACATGGGGCGTTTCCTGGGGGGTATTGACGCTGGCGCAGATGATCCATCCGTGGCTTGGCTGGGCGGTTGAGGTGTGGATGATTTTTACCGTGCTGGCCGGACGCTGCCTGGCGCAGTCGGCGAGGGAGGTCGAGCGCCCGTTGCGCGCGGGCGATTTGGCCGCAAGCCGTATCAAGCTTTCATGGATTGTCGGGCGCGACACCTCGCAGCTCCAGCCGCCGCAAATTAATCGCGCGGTGGTGGAGACGGTGGCGGAAAATACCGTCGACGGTATTATCGCGCCGCTTTTCTTTCTGCTGCTGGGCGGCGCGCCGCTGGCGATGGCCTATAAAGCGATCAATACCCTTGACTCAATGGTTGGTTATAAGCATGAAAAATACCGCGCCATCGGCATGGTCAGCGCCCGCCTCGATGATGTCGCAAATTTTATCCCCGCCCGACTGAGCTGGCTGCTGATCGGCATCGCCGCTTTTCTCTGCCGCGAAGCAGGTGGCCGCGCACTCCAGATTGGCTGGCGCGACCGCTATAACCATAGCAGCCCGAACTGCGGCTGGTCGGAAGCCTCTGTTGCCGGGGCGCTCGGTATCCGGCTGGGCGGCCCTAACAATTACTTTGGTCAGCGTGTGGAGAAGCCGTGGATCGGCGACGCGACGCGCGATATTTCCGTAGATGACATTTCCCGAACGATTCGATTGATGTGGGTGGCTTCGACCCTGGCGCTGGCATTGTTTATGGCGGTGCGATACTGGCTGGTCGGCGTAGCCTGAGGACAAATAAATGCACTATATCCAGCAACCGCAGGCGATTGAGGCGAAAAGCTTCGACATTATTGGCGAGATTATTGCCGAAACGCGGCCAGACTACCGCTTCGCCAGCCCATTGCATGAAGCCATTATCAAGCGGGTGATTCACACCACCGCCGACTTTGACTGGCTGGATATTCTGTGGTTTTCGCCTGACGTGCTTGAGCGCCTTAGCGCTGCGCTAAGTCGGCCTTGCGTTCTGTATACCGACACCACCATGGCGCTGTCGGGAATTAATAAAACCCTGCTGGCTCAATCCGGCGGCGAGTGCCGCTGCTATATCAGCGATCCGCGTGTGGTGGCAGCGGCAAAAGCGCAGGGGATGACCCGCTCGATGGCGGCGGTGGATATCGCGGTTGCCGAAGAAGGGGAGAAAGTGTTTGTTTTCGGCAATGCGCCCACCGCGCTGTTTCGCCTGCTTGAGCATGATGTCGCGGTCAACGGCGTCATCGGCGTGCCGGTTGGTTTTGTCGGCGCGGCGGAGTCGAAAGCGGCTCTTACGCAGAGCGGTTTGCCCGGTATCGCCGCGCTGGGGCGTAAAGGCGGCAGCAACGTCGCCGCCGCTATCGTCAACGCGATTCTGTATCACCAGCAGGGGGCGCGATGAGCGAACAATCCTTTGACTCCCCGGTGTGGCATAACGGGAAGGCATTACGTAAAGGCTATACCACCGGCTCCTGCGCGACGGCGGCGGCAAAGGTCGCGGCGCTGATGGTGATGCGCCAGCACCTGATCCACCAGGTCTCGATCATTACCCCCTCCGGCGTGACGCTGTGTCTTAACGTTGAGTCGCCGCACGTCGAAGGGCAGCAGGCGATTGCCGCGATCCGCAAAGACGGCGGCGACGATGTTGACGCCACTCACGGGATGCTGATTTTCGCCCGCGTGACGCTCAATGATTCCGGAGAGATAACGCTGCGCGGCGGTGAGGGCGTCGGTACCGTAACCCGCAAGGGGATTGGTCTGCCTGTCGGCAGCCCGGCGATTAACCGTACCCCGCGCCATACTATCGAGTCGGCGGTACGTGAAGCGATTGGCCCGTCGCGCGGGGCAGAAGTGGAAATATTCGCGCCGGAAGGCGAGGCAAGGGCGCAGAAAACCTATAACTCTCGGCTCGGTATTTTAGGCGGCATATCAATTATCGGCACCACCGGTATTGTGACGCCGATGTCGGAGGAGAGCTGGAAGCGTTCGCTTTCTCTGGAACTGGAGATCAAGCGTGCGGCGGGCCTGGATCGCGTGGTGCTGGTGCCAGGCAACCACGGCGAGCGTTTCGTTCGTGAGCAGATGGGTATTGATGCTCAGGTGGTGGTCACCATGAGCAACTTCGTCGGCTACATGATCGAAGAGGCGGTACGCCTGGGATTCCGCCAGATTGTGCTGATCGGCCACCCAGGTAAGCTGATTAAAATTGCCGCCGGGATTTTTCATACTCACAGCCATATTGCCGATGCGCGGATGGAAACGTTAGTCGCACACCTGGCGCTGCTGGGCGCGCCGTTGGAACTTCTGCGGCAGGTGAGCGAATGCGATACCACTGAAGCGGCGATGGAGCATATCGACGCATACGGTTTCCATCATATCTATAACCATCTTGCGGAGCGCATTTGCCAGCGAGTGACGCAGATGCTGCGTTTTACCAGAACGCCGCCCACCTGCGACGCCATCATGTTCTCTTTTGATAACAACGTGCTCGGCAGCAATCGCCCGGTCGCTGAGATTGCGCGGGAGCTCTCATGTTAACGGTCGTCGGCATGGGCCCGTCAGGCCTGCATCTGATGACGCCTGCGGCGCAGGAAGCGGTCGCCGCGGCGGACGCGCTGGTGGGCGGCAAGCGGCATTTGCAGCAGTTCCCGGCGTTTCATGGGGAGCAGTTCGCGTTGGGCGCCAATATCGCGGAATTGCTGGCGTGGCTTGGCGAGCGTGAAGAGCGGCAGGTGGTGGTGCTGGCCTCCGGCGATCCGCTGTTTTACGGTATCGGCACGCGGCTGATTGCTCATTTTGGCATCGAACGTGTGCGCATTATTCCCGGTATCAGCGCGGTGCAATATCTGTGCGCGCGCGCCGGAATCGATATGAATGATATCTGGCTGACCAGCAGCCACGGGCGAGAGGTCTGTTTTGATGAGCTGGCGCGCCACCGCAAGGTTGCGATGGTGACCGACGGGCGCTGCGGACCGCGCGAAATCGCAGCGCAACTGATGGCGCGGGGCAAAGGGTATCGCTGGATGGTGATTGGCGAAAATCTGGCAATGAATAACGAGCGGATCCACTGGCTGCCGGTCAGTGAGGTCGATGGCGAATATGAAATGAACGCAGTGGTGATCCTCGATGAAAGATGAGCTTTTTCTGCGCGGCGAAAATGTGCCGATGACCAAAGAGGCCATTCGCGCGCTGGCGCTGGCCAGACTTGAGCTGCACCGGGCAAGCCACCTGATTGATATTGGCGCCGGTACCGGCAGCGTATCGATTGAGGCGGCGCTACAGTTCCCCTCGCTACAGGTGACGGCAATCGAACGCAACCCTGCAGCTTTGCAACTGCTCGACGAAAACCGTCAGCATTTCGCCTGCGGCAACATTGAGATCCTGCCTGGAGATGCACCGATGGTGATGACTGAACGGGCGGACGCCATTTTTATGGGCGGCAGCGGCGGCCAGCTTGATGAACTGATTGACTGGTCCTGGCAGCAGCTCTACCCCGGCGGCCGTCTGGTAATGACCTTTATTTTGCAGGAAAACCTGAATGCAGCCCTCGACTATCTGAAACAGAGGGGTATCAAACGGGTTGATTGCCTGCAGCTAAACGTCTCATCGCTGACCGCACTTGGCAGCGGACACTACTTCAAACCCAATAATCCTGTTTTTGTGATTGCCTGTCAGAAGGAAGAAAACCATGGCTGAGACATTTGATCCGCGTTGCGTGTGGTTCGTTGGCGCGGGGCCTGGCGACCGTGAGCTGATTACGCTTAAGGGCTATCGATTGTTGCAGCAGGCCCGGGTAGTGATTTATGCCGGGTCACTGATTAATACCGAACTGCTGAAGTATTGCCCTGAAGGCGCTGAGTGTCACGACAGCGCCGAACTGCATCTGCAACAGATTGTCGACCTGATGGAAGCGGGCGTAAAAGCCGGGAAAACGGTGGTGCGTTTACAAACCGGGGATGTGTCGCTGTACGGCTCGGTACGAGAACAGGGCGAAGAGCTGACCAAACGCGGTATCGACTGGCAGGTGGTACCGGGGGTGAGCGCCTTTTTAGGCGCGGCGGCTGAACTGGGGGTCGAGTACACGGTTCCGGAGGTCTCCCAGAGCCTGATCATTACGCGTCTTGAAGGGCGCACGCCGGTGCCGGAACGAGAACAGCTTGAAGCGTTCGCCAGCCACCGGACCTCAATGGCCATTTATCTCTCCGTGCAGCGCATTCACCGGGTGGCGGAGCGCCTGATTGAAGGCGGCTATCCGGCGACTACGCCAGTTGCCGTTATCTATAAAGCGACCTGGCCGGAAAGCCAGACCGTGCGCGGTACATTGACCGATATCAGCGACAAAGTGCGCGATGCGGGTATCCGTAAAACGGCGCTCATTCTGGTCGGGAATTTCCTGGGCGCGGAGTATCACTACTCAAAACTCTATGCAGCGGACTTTAGCCATGAATACCGTAAAGCCTGAATCTATCGCTCTCTTCTGCCTGACGCCCGGTGGCGTGACCCTGGCGAAACGGCTGGCGGCGATGTTGCCGCTAACCTGCTTTACCAGTGAGAAGCTGCTGGAAGAGGGGTTTTCCCCCTTTGAAAATGGTTTCGCCAACGCCGCGCGCGAGGCTTTCAGCAGCTATTCGGCGCTGATTTTTATCGGTGCGACCGGTATCGCGGTACGCGTGCTGGCCCCGCTGGTTAACGACAAGTTCAGCGACCCGGCGGTGGTAGTGATTGATGAACGCGGTCAGCATGTTATCAGCCTGCTTTCCGGCCATGCGGGCGGCGCTAATGCGTTGAGCTGTTATCTGGCAGGCATGCTGGGCGCCGATCCGGTGATCACCACCGCGACCGATATCAATAATATGGCGGCTCTGGATACGCTGGCATTTCAGCTTAATGCGCGGATGACCGACTTCCGCTCGGCGGTGAAAATCGTCAACCAGATGCTGGTCAGCCATCAGCGCGTCGGGCTGTGGTGGGATGAGGAGCTTGATGAAGATGTCCGTCATTGCGATCGGCGCGGGTTTATCACTGTCTCGGACCTGCATCAGCTTCCGGAACTGGATGCGCTGATCTGCATCACGTTGCGTAACGAACTGCCGGATATTGCCGTACCGCACTGGAAACTGGTGCCGCAGCGGGTCGTCGCCGGGATTGGCTGTCGTCGCGACACGCCGTTCCCGCTGCTGGCGGCGCTGCTGGCGCGCCAGCTTGAGGCGCAGCGGCTCGATCCGCTGGCCCTGAAAGCGATTGGCAGCGTCACGCAGAAGAAACATGAACAGGGGCTGATTCAACTTGCCTCCTGCTGCCGCGTGCCGTTTGAAACCTTTACTGCTGATGCTCTGCGTGAGTACGAGCATCATTTTCCCGCGTCATCGTTCGTCAGAAAAACCGTCGGCGTGGGGAGCGTATCTGGTCCGGCGGCCTGGCTGCTCAGCCACGGACAACTATTAGGGGAAACCCTGCGCGAACAGGGCGTCACGATTACTTTGGGAGTTTCACACTGATGTTAAGCGTAATTGGAATAGGCCCTGGTGCACAGGCAATGATGACGATGGAGGCCATTGAGGCATTACAGGCGGCGGAAATAGTCGTTGGCTATAAAACCTATACCCATCTGGTGAAAGCCTTCACCGGCGACAAGCAGGTGATCAAGACCGGAATGTGCAAAGAGATTGAACGCTGCCAGGCGGCGATTGAACTGGCGCAGGCCGGGCATAACGTGGCGCTGATCAGCAGCGGCGATGCGGGGATTTATGGCATGGCGGGGCTGGTGCTGGAGCTGGTCAGCAAGCAGAAGCTGGATCTTGAAGTGCGGCTCATTCCGGGGATGACCGCCAGTATCGCCGCCGCCTCGCTGCTGGGCGCACCGCTAATGCACGATTTCTGCCATATCAGCCTTAGTGACCTGCTTACTCCGTGGCCAGTGATTGAGAAACGTATTATCGCCGCCGGGGAAGCCGATTTCGTTATCTGTTTTTACAATCCGCGCAGCCGAGGCCGCGAAGGGCATCTGGCCCGTGCTTTTGAACTGCTGTCCGCCAGCAAAAGCGTGCAGACCCCCGTGGGCGTGGTGAAGTCGGCCGGGCGCAAAAAGCAGGAAAAATGGCTGACCACGCTCGGTGATATGAATTTTGAGCCGGTAGATATGACCAGCCTGGTGATCGTCGGCAACAAAGCCACCTACGTGCAGGATGGCCTGATGATCACCCCGCGAGGTTACGTGCTGTGAGTTACGGCGAAGTGCTGGTGATGGGCGGCACCAGCGACGCGCGGGCGCTGTGCCAGCAACTGGACGCGGCGCGGGTTAAATATACCCTGTCGGTGGCGACGGCGACCGGGAAACAGCTGGCGGGGGATCTTCAGGGGCAGGTGCGCTGCGGGCGCCTTGATCTGCAGGAGATGGTTGCCTGGCTGAAGGCTAATCGTACCCGCTGGGTGATTGACGCTTCGCATCCCTATGCTGAAGCGGTGAGCCGCAACATTATTCGCGCCTGTGCAGAGGCTGGCGTGCTGTTGAGCCGCTATCAGCGTCCTGAGCAGCTTAGCGGCCTGACGCACCCGCTACTTTATACGGTACGGAACATTGACGAAGCCTGCGAGGTCGCGCGGGGCCTTGGCCAGCGCGTGCTGTTGACCACCGGGAGTAAAGATCTGGCGCGCTGGCGCGCGGGGTTAGCCGGAAAAACGCTGCTGGCCCGCGTATTGCCTGTACCTGATGCCATCGCACAGTGTGCGGAGCTGGGCTTTGGCGTAAACGAGATCTTCGCGCTGTGCGGGCCGTTCAGCGCTGGGTTTAACGCCGCCTTTTATCGCCAGTGCCGGGCTGATGTGGTGATCACCAAAGCCTCCGGCGCGGAGGGCGGCTATCAGGAAAAAGTACAACCCTGTCTGGATGCCGGTATTCCCTGCATCGTGGTTACACGCCCGGCACCGCTGGTGACGGGAGAAGAGTTACTGGAAAGTCAGGCAGCCTTTGCCCGGCGCTTAGCGCGCTGGCTGGCCGCGGCTTAAGGAGTCAGAAATGAAAAAAGCGCTTCTGGTAGTCAGCTTTGGCACCAGCTATCCCGACACCTGTGAGAAAAACATTGTCGCCTGCGAGCGCGAACTGGCGGCCAGCTGTCCCGATCGCGATTTGTTTCGCGCTTTTACTTCCGGGATGATTATTCGCAAGCTCAAACAGCGCGACGGCATTGAGATCGATACGCCGCTGCAGGCTTTGCAGAAGCTGGCCGGGCAGGGCTACCAGGATGTGGCGATTCAGTCGCTACACATCATTAACGGCGATGAATATGAAAAGATCGTCCGTGAAGCGCAGAGTATGCGTCCGCTGTTTGCCCGCCTGACGCTGGGCGCGCCGCTGCTAAGCAGCCACGACGATTATCTCCAGCTGATGCAGGCGCTGCGCCAGCAGATGCCCGTGCTTACGACCAATGAAACCGTGGTGTTTATGGGCCACGGCGCCAGTCATCACGCCTTCTCCGCCTATGCCTGTCTGGATCATATGATGACGTCCCGGCGTTTTCCGGCGCGCGTTGGCGCGGTCGAGAGCTATCCCGAAGTCGATATTCTTATCGACAGCCTGCGCCAGCAGGGGGTGACCGGGGTTCACCTGATGCCGCTGATGCTGGTAGCGGGCGATCACGCCATCAATGATATGGCTTCTGATGAAGAAGATTCCTGGAAAACCTTGTTTAACGCTGCCGGTATTCCGGCGACGCCGTGGCTTAACGGGTTGGGAGAAAACCCGGCGGTGCGCGCGATGTTTGTCGCCCACCTGCGGCAGGCGCTGAATCAGGCAGTAGGGGAGGCGGCATGAACGGCAAACTGTATGCCCTGAGCACCGGGCCGGGCGCCTCCGATCTGATTACCGTCCGTGCGGCGCGGATTCTCGGCAAGCTGGATATTCTCTATGCCCCTGCCGGGCGTAAAGGCGGCGACAGCCTGGCCCTCTCCATCGTGCGCGAATATCTCGGCGAGCAGACCGAAGTGCGTTGCTGCCACTTTCCGATGAGCGCCGACAGCGCGGAAAAAGAGGCCGTATGGAACGCGGTGGCCGCCGCGTTAGTTCAGGAGGTAAAAGCGGGAAAACAGGTGGGGTTTATTACGCTTGGCGATGCCATGTTGTTCAGCACTTGGGTGTTTCTGCTCCAGCATATCGGCGGCGCGGAATGGCTGGAGATTGTTCCCGGTGTGACCTCTTTCGCCGCCATCGCCGCGCGTGCAAAAACGCCGCTGGCGATGGAGCAACAGTCGCTGGCGGTGATCTCCTGCACCGCGCCGGAAGCGGAAATTGAACAGGCGCTGCGCCAGCACGACAGCCTGGTGCTGATGAAGGTCTACGGTCGTTTTGCGCGCATTAAATCGCTACTGAAAAAACTTGGCCTGCTGGATTCGGCATTGATGATGTCCGAAGCCACGCTGCCGGGCGAGCAGTGCTGGCGTCATCTGGATGAGGTGAGCGACGACCAGCCGCTGCCTTATTTCTCGACCATTATGGTCAATAAACAATGGGAGTATGCAGAATGAAACTTGAACAACAGCTAAAACAGCTGTCTTTCAGTGGGTTAGCTGCGGCGCTGTTACTAATAGTGGTTCCCGAGCAAGCCTTCGCCATGCACATTATGGAGGGATTTTTACCGCCGATGTGGGCCCTTGCCTGGTGGGTGCTGTTTTTACCTTGCCTGTGGTACGGGCTGGTGCGCCTGCGGCGTATTGTGCAGGAAGATAATAATCAGAAGGTACTGCTGGCGCTGTGCGGGGCGTTTATTTTTGTTCTCTCGGCGCTGAAAATTCCTTCCGTCACCGGCAGTTGTTCGCACCCGACCGGCGTCGGTCTGGCGGTGATCCTCTTTGGCCCTGGCGTCGTGGCGATCCTCGGCGCGATCGTGCTGCTGTTCCAGGCGCTGCTGCTGGCACATGGCGGGCTGACAACGCTTGGCGCTAACGGTATGTCGATGGCGGTGATCGGGCCGGTGGTCGGCTATATGGTATGGAAAATGGCCTGCCGGGCGGGAATTCGCCGCGATGTCGGCGTCTTTCTCTGCGCGATGCTGGCGGATCTGGTGACCTACTTTGTGACCTCCGTACAGCTTGGCGTCGCCTTCCCGGATCCGTCGACGGGGGCGATCGGCTCGATCGTTAAGTTTATGGGGATCTTCTGTCTGACGCAGATCCCGATCGCCATCGCTGAAGGGCTGTTAACCGTGATGATTTATGACCAGTTGACCAAACGTCGTCTGATTACCGCACAGGGGCATTAAGATGAAAAAGATGCTGATATTGTTAGCTATGGTTGTGGCGCTGGTGATCCTGCCGTTCTTTATCGATCACGGCGGTGAATTTGGCGGTTCGGACGGCGAGGCGGAAAGTCAGATTCAGGTTGTCGCCCCACATTATAAACCATGGTTCCAGCCGCTGTACGAACCGGCGAGCGGGGAAATTGAAAGTCTGCTGTTTACACTACAGGGCTCCCTGGGCGCGGCGGTGATTTTCTATATTCTGGGCTACACCAAAGGCAGACAACGCCGTGATGACCGGGTTTGACCGACTCAGCTACCAGAGCCGCTGGTTTCATGTGGCGCCAGAGCGCAAGTTCCTGTTCTGGCTGCTGCTGATGGTACTGGCCTTTACGCTGCCCCCGCTGGGGCAGGGGATTGAGATGGCGCTGGTCGCCGGGCTGACCTGCTGGCTGCTGCGGGTCTCGCCGCGGCGCTGGTGCCGCTGGATGGCGCTGCCGTTTGGTTTCCTGCTGGTCGGCGTGTTGACCATCCTGTTTAGTTTCAGTCACGATCCGCACACGCTATTGCTTAGCCTCCCGCTGGGAAATTACTGGCTGGGTATCACGTCGGCGGGGCTGACCACCGCCAATGAGACCTTCTGGCGCAGCCTGGCGGCGCTGGCATCAACCTTCTGGCTGGTGCTGAATCTGCCGTTTCCGCAGCTTATTTTGCTGCTCAAACGCGGCCGGGTACCGCGATTGCTCACCGAGCAGATCCTGCTGACCTGGCGCTTTATTTTTATTTTGTTAGACGAAGCGCTGGCGATTCACCGGGCGCAAACTTTGCGCTTTGGCTACCGTAGCGTGCCACAAGGCTATCGTTCGCTGGCGATGCTTGTGGGGCTACTGTTTACCCGGGTGATGTTCCGCTACCAACAAATGAGCACCACGCTGGATATCAAACTGTATCAGGGGGATTTTCACCTCTAAGGATAAGTATGCTTGCCATGACCGATCTCTGGTTTAGCTATCAGGATGCGCCGGTGTTGAAGGGCCTGACGCTGGATTTTTCCCGCCATGCGGTGACCGGACTGGTGGGGGCGAATGGCTGCGGAAAATCCACGCTGTTTATGAACCTGAGCGGCTTGCTGCGCCCGCAAAAAGGAGCGGTATTATGGCAGGGAAAGCCGCTGGATTACAGCAAGCGCGGCCTGCTGGCGCTGCGTCAGCAGGTGGCCACCGTTTTCCAGGACCCGGATCAGCAAATTTTTTATACCGATATCGACAGCGATATCGCCTTTAGCCTGCGTAACTTAGGCGTCGCGGAGGATGACATCGCCCGCCGGGTAGACGATGCGCTGACTCTTGTTGATGCTCAGGGCTTTCGCCAGCAGCCGATTCAGTGCCTGAGCCACGGGCAGAAAAAGCGCGTGGCGATAGCCGGGGCCCTGGTGCTGCAGGCGCGCTATTTACTACTGGATGAGCCAACGGCGGGTCTCGATCCTTCGGGGCGCGCGCAGATGATCGACATCATTAAGCGCATTGTCGATCAGGGTAATCACGTGGTGATCTCCAGCCACGATATCGATCTGATCTATGAGGTCAGCGATACGGTGTATGTTTTGCGTCGCGGTGAAGTGCTGGCGCACGGAGAGCCCGGCGAGGTATTTGCCCGCAGTGAGCTGATGGCGCAGGCCGGGCTGACCCAGCCGTGGCTGGTGAAGCTGCATGCGCAACTGGGGTTGCCGCTGTGTAAAACCGAAGAGGAGTTTTTTAAGCAGATGCGAAACCGCCCGATCAAGGAGGCGTTATGACGCTGGCAATTATGCTACAGGGCACCGCTTCCGACGTGGGTAAAAGCGTGCTGGTGGCGGGGCTGTGCCGTATTTTTTATCAGGACGGGCACCGTACTGCGCCGTTTAAATCGCAGAATATGGCGCTTAATTCCGGTATCACGCCGGATGGCAAAGAGATGGGCCGCGCGCAGATTTTCCAGGCCGAAGCGGCGGGTATTATCCCGGATGTGCGCATGAACCCGGTGCTGCTTAAGCCAACCAGCGACCGCAAAGCGCAGGTGGTGCTCATGGGCAAGGTGGCGACCGATATGGACGCGGTGAGCTATCACGAATATAAACCGCGCCTGCGGGAACAGATCCTCGCGGTTTATAACAGCCTGGCCGCCGAACATGATGTGCTGGTGCTGGAAGGGGCAGGAAGTCCGGCGGAGATCAATCTGCGCGATCGCGACATCGTCAATATGGGCATGGCCGAGATGGCCCAGTGCCCGGTGATCCTCGTGGCGGATATCGATCGCGGCGGCGTATTCGCCGCTATTTATGGCACTCTCGCGCTGCTGCATGAACATGAGCGTGCGCGGGTCAAAGGGGTGATTATTAATAAATTTCGCGGCGACGTGGCGCTGCTTCATTCGGGTATCGAGCAGATCGAAGCGCTGACCGGTGTCCCGGTGCTCGGCGTAATGCCGTGGCTGGATGTCGATCTCGAAGATGAGGATGGGGTGGCGCTGCAAAAAGGCAAATATCGTCGTACCGACAGGCGCGATATTGACATTGCCGTGATTCAGGTGCCGCATATTTCTAATTTTACCGACTTCAACGCGCTGGCGGCGCAACCGGACGTACGTGTGCGTTATGTCCGTCATCCGCAGGAACTGGCGGATGCTGATCTGGTTATCCTGCCGGGCAGTAAAAATACGCTTGGCGATCTGGCCTGGCTGCGCGAAAGCGGTATGGCGCATGCGGTGCAGCAGGTTCAGCGTCAGGGAGTTCCGGTTCTGGGGATTTGCGGCGGTTATCAGATGCTTGGCGAAACCATAATTGATGAGGTGGAATCGGGGCTTGGCACACAGCCTGGGCTGGGATTGCTCAATACAGTGACCCACTTCGCACACCACAAAACCACTACCCAGGTAACGGCGACCATGGCGCCAGAACTGCCCGAATGGCTGGCGACAACGGCCGGTCTGTCCGTAAGCGGTTACGAAATCCATATGGGCGAGACCGAGCGGCATGACGGCAGCCGGGCGCTGGTGCATCTGCACAAGAATGGGATGACCGTGGCGGACGGCGCGGTCAGCGACGATGGCCTGGCGTTTGGCACCTATCTGCATGGCCTGTTTGACAGCGATGGATTTACCCGCGCGCTGGTTAACGGCCTGCGCCAGCGGAAAGGGCTGGCCGCGCTGGATAGCGACGTTGAGTATGCGCACTACAAATCCCGGCAGTTCGATCTGCTGGCCGAGGCGATGCGCAAGCATATTGCTATCGAAAAAATTTACGCCATCATGCGCCAGCATCAGGAGCCGGTATGCTGACTTTAGTCACTGGAGGGGCGCGCAGCGGCAAAAGCCGCCACGCCGAAGCGCTGATCGCGCAGTCACCGCAGGTGTTATATATCGCCACGTCGCAGATTTTTGATGACGAAATGGCGGCGAGGATCCAGCATCACCGCGATGGTCGCCCCGCGCACTGGCGCACGGCAGAGCGTTGGCAGCAGCTAGATGAGCTGATCACCGCGGATAACGATCCCGAAGAAGCTGTTTTGCTGGAATGCATCACCACGATGGTCACCAATCTGCTGTTCGCGCTGGGCGGCGACGATTCGCCTGACAACTGGGATTATGCCGCAATGGAGCGAGCTATTGACGGCGAAGTCGCGGTACTGATTGCTGCCTGTCAGCGCTGCCCGGCCCACGTGGTGCTGGTTACCAACGAAGTGGGGATGGGGATCGTGCCGGAAAACCGTCTGGCCCGGCATTTCCGCGATATCGCCGGGCGCGTAAATCAACGCCTCGCGGCGGCGGCGGATGAGGTCTGGCTGGTGGTGTCGGGCATTGGCGTCAAAATTAAGTAAATCAACCGCTCCGGCATCTCTTTATTATCGGGAAGCTATTTTCCTGCTGGTTCAGCCTTGAGCCAGCCAACATGACGAGAATTTCTATGCACAGCTTAACTGCATTACTGGGTGCGATCCCCGCGCCTGATGAAAACGCGATGGCGAGCGCCCGTCTGCATATCGATGGTCTGCTTAAGCCGCCCGGAAGCCTTGGTCGCCTTGAAGATCTCGCTATACAGCTGGCGGGGATGCCCGGCCTTGATGGCATACCGCAGGTGAAAAAGAAGGCGCTGTTGGTGATGTGCGCCGATCATGGCGTCTGGGATGAAGGGGTGGCGATTTCGCCTAAAGCGGTGACCGCTATTCAGGCCGCAAATATGACGCGAGGCAAGACCGGCGTTTGCGTGCTGGCCGCCCAGGCGGGGGCGAAGGTACATGTGATTGATGTCGGGGTCGATGCTGAACCGATCCCTGGCGTTATCAACATGCGGGTAGCGCGCGGCTGCGGGAATATCGCCGTTGGCCCGGCAATGCGTCGCGGCCAGGCGGAAGAGCTGCTATTGGCGACGATGCTCTATACGCGCGAGCTGGCGCGGGACGGCGTGACCCTGTTTGGCGTCGGGGAGCTGGGAATGGCGAATACCACTCCGGCGGCGGCAATTGTCAGCGTCCTGACCGGCAGCGATGCGCAAGAGGTGGTGGGAATCGGTGCGAATTTGCCGTTGACCAGAATGAGCAACAAAGTAGCAGTGGTGCGCCGGGCTATCGCTGTCAATCAGCCCGATCCGCATGATGGCCTGGACGTTCTGGCGAAAGTGGGCGGTTTCGATCTTCTGGGGATGGCGGGTGTGATGCTGGGGGCGGCTTCCTGCGGGCTGCCGGTAGTGCTGGATGGCTTTTTGTCCTACGCGGCGGCGCTGGCGGCGTGCCAAATTGCACCGGAACTGAAACCCTATCTTATCCCTTCGCACTATTCGGCGGAGAAGGGAGCGCGTACGGCGCTGATGCACCTGGAGCTGGAACCGTATCTCAATATGGGAATGCGTCTGGGCGAGGGGAGCGGCGCGGCGCTGGCGATGCCGATCGTCGAGGCGGCCTGTGCGATATACCATGAGATGGGAATGCTGGCGGAGAGTAATATTGTATTGCCGCAGGGCTGAGAGGGGCGGGAGCGGCGGAAACCGTTCCCGGAGATATAGTGTGATTTTGCACAGTGCAGAAACAAAAAAACACCCTTAAGGGTGCTTGTAATGTTGGTTGCGGGGGCCGGATTTGAACCGACGACCTTCGGGTTATGAGCCCGACGAGCTACCAGGCTGCTCCACCCCGCGTCACCGTACTGCTTTTTACTTCATCAAATTTTGATTGGTTGCGGGGGCCGGATTTGAACCGACGACCTTCGGGTTATGAGCCCGACGAGCTACCAGGCTGCTCCACCCCGCGTCACCGTACTGCTTTTACTTCATCACATTTTAATTGGTTGCGGGGGCCAGATTTGAACTGACGACCTTCGGGTTATGAGCCCGACGAGCTACCAGGCTGCTCCACCCCGCGTCCGTGGATGCGCACTATACTCTGCTAACGTTTTGATGCAACCTTTTTTCATATAAATCGCCAATTTTGTAAAAAATGGTGCATATAGAATCACTTCCCGTCCGTTTTTTGAACAAAGCGGCCTTTGCCGTGCGTAAGCGCATTTCATTAGCCCTGACGGTTTGTTATCTTCATCACGCACCCGGACTCAGTAGAATAAAGAAGAGATACCATGAAAGGACGTTGGGCAAGATACGTAGTAACAGGCGCGATGCTGGCAATGCTTGCCGCCTGTTCCTCAAAACCGACCGATCGCGGTCAGCAGTATAATGAAGGTAAATTCACCCAGCCGTTTTCATTAGTTAATCAACCTGATGCGGTAGGTTCGCCGATTAATGCCGGCGATTTTTCCGAGCAGGTGAGACAGATTCGTAGCGCTTCTCCGCGCCTGTATACCAGTCAAAGCAACGTTTATCATGCGATTGAGGAGTGGCTGCGTTCCGGCGGTGACACCCGTACGCTGCGCCAGTTTGGTATTGACGCCTGGCAGATGCAGGGGGCGGATAACTACGGCAACGTCCAGTTTACCGGTTACTACACGCCGGTGGTGCAGGCGCGTCACACGCGCCAGGGCGAGTTCCGGTACCCTATTTATCGTATGCCGCCTAAACGCGGTAAGCTGCCGTCCCGCGCCAGTATCTATGCCGGTGCGCTGAGCGACAAATATGTTATCGCCTGGAGTAATTCGCTGATGGACAACTTTATTATGGATGTCCAGGGTAGCGGCTATATTGATTTTGGCGATGGTTCGCCGCTGAACTTCTTTAGCTATGCCGGGAAAAACGGTTGGCCATATTACAGCATCGGAAAAGTGCTTATCGATCGTGGTGAAGTGAAGCGTGAAGATATGTCGATGCAGGCGATCCGCGAATGGGGCGAAAGGCACAGCGAGGCGGAGGTTCGTGAACTGCTGGAGCAGAACCCGTCCTTCGTCTTCTTTAAGCCGCAATCTTTTGCGCCGGTGAAAGGTGCCAGCGCGGTACCGCTGATTGGTCGCGCGTCGGTGGCATCCGATCGCTCTATTATTCCTGCCGGTACAACCCTGCTGGCGGAAGTTCCGTTGCTGGATAATAACGGCAAGTTTAACGGGCAGTACGAACTGCGTTTAATGGTTGCCCTGGATGTCGGTGGCGCGATTAAGGGTCAGCACTTTGATATTTACCAGGGAATTGGCCCGGATGCAGGGCATCGTGCCGGTTGGTATAATCACTATGGTCGCGTGTGGGTGCTGAAAAACGCGCCGGGCGCAGGCAACGTATTTAGCGGTTAAGGCGCGGATGTCTGATTGTTTGTCTCCCGGACTGGCGTAACGTGGCGTCTCCGGGAGTGTCCGACAGTCGCGGAGGCACGACGGGGCATGCGCTGGCAGGCCCATTATATTCTGAGGTTTTATGTCTGTTGTAATCAGCGATGGCTGGCGCCAGCGTTTTGGCGGTACGGCGCGTTTATACGGTGAAAAGGCGCTGCAATGTTTTGCCGATGCGCATGTCTGCGTGGTGGGGATCGGCGGCGTCGGTTCCTGGGCGGCGGAAGCGCTGGCGAGAACCGGAATTGGCGCGATTACGCTTATTGATATGGATGATGTCTGCGTCACCAATACCAACCGCCAGATCCACGCCCTGGGTGGCAATGTCGGTCTGGCGAAGGCGGAGGTGATGGCGGAACGCATTCGCCTGATCAACCCGGAGTGTCGGGTCACGGTGGTGGATGATTTTGTCACGGCGGAAAACGTCGCTGAGTATCTCGGCGGCGACTTCAGCTATGTGATCGATGCCATCGACAGCGTGCGCCCGAAAGCGGCCTTAATCGCCTGGTGCCGTCGTAATAAAGTCCCGCTGGTGACGACCGGCGGCGCGGGCGGGCAAATCGATCCGACGCAAATTCAGGTCGCGGATCTGGCGAAAACCATTCAGGATCCGCTGGCGGCAAAGCTGCGCGAGCGGCTGAAGAGCCAGTTTGGGGTGGTGAAGAACAGTAAAGGTAAACTCGGCGTGGATTGCGTCTTTTCTACCGAAGCGCTGGTTTATCCGCAGGCGGACGGCAGCGTTTGTGCGATGAAAAGCACCGCTGAAGGCCCGAAACGGATGGATTGCGCGTCTGGATTTGGCGCGGCGACGATGGTGACCGCCACCTTTGGGTTTGTCGCGGTCTCCCATGCGTTGAAAAAAATGCTGGCGAAAGCGGCCCGTCAGGCCACAGTTTCGGCAAAGTAACGTCCCCGGAGACGGCGCTGTAAGCAATCGCCGACGGGGACTGGATTAAACCTCGCGGGCGGCGGCGAGCACCGCTTCGTTCAGCGCGCTCAGCCCCTGGCTGCGTGAGGCGCTTAGCTGGCCGCGCAGCCCCAGCTCATCAAATAGCGCCAGCGGGTCCCGTGCCAGCAGTTCATCGGCGCTTTTCCCCTCGATAGCGGTCAGTAATACCGCCAGCATGCCGCGCACAATGCGGCCTTCGCTATCGCCGAAGAAATGAAGTTCACCATTTTCATCAACGCGATAGCCCAGCCAGACGCGGTTTTCGCAACCGGCGATCTCTTTAACCTGCGCTTTCAGATGCGCCGGGAGAGCAGGGAGCCGCTTACCCAATAAAATCAGCTGGCGATATTTATCTTCCCACTGGGTGAGAGAGGTAAACGTCTGGCGTAAAGTCTCTTCGGTAATTTCACGGCCAAAAGGGTGAGGAGTCGTCATTAATCCACCAGTATTTGCAGAGCGTGGTCCACAGCGCGCACCAGCGCATAAACATCGTCTTGCGTATTATAAGGCGCGAACGAGGCGCGCAGGGTGCCGCTGACGCCAAGCGCCGCCAGCAGCGGCTGGGCGCAGTGCTGGCCGGCGCGTAGCGCGATGCCGGATTCCGCCAGCAGCGTCACCATATCGCTATGGTGGACGTCGTCGAAATCAAACGCCAGCAGGCTTGAGTCCTGGCAGCGGAAAGATCGAAAGCCCGGGCGTTTCGCCAGTTCCTCTTCCGCCAGCGTCGCCAGCCCGCGGCTCCAGTTTTCCGCCTGTGCGATGTCCGTTTCCTCCAGCCACTCCAGCGCCGCGCTCAGGCCAATCACCCCGGCGATATTGGGGGTTCCGGCTTCGAAGCGCCAGGGCGCAGACTGGGTTTTGAAACCATCAAAGGTGACTTCGGTAATCATTTTCCCGCCGCCGAGCCACGGCGACATTTTTGCCAGTAGTTTGCTTTTGCCATACAGCGCGCCAATGCCGGTCGGCCCATAGAGTTTATGGCCGGAGAAGGCATAAAAGTCGATATCCAGCGCCTGCACGTCCGCCGGAAAATGCACCGCGCCCTGGGCGCCGTCAACCATCACCACCATCCCGGCATCGTGAGCCAGACGAATCGCCCGAGCCAGATCCGGGCAGCCGCCGGTGACGTTGGACATCTGACCAATCGCCAGTACCCGACTGTGCGGGGTGATAAGCGAACCCAGACTGGCGATATCCGGCAGACGATTGGCCCCCAGCGGCAGTTTCACCACCCGTGCCCCGGTTTGCTCCGCGACCATCAGCCACGGAACCAGATTGGCGTGATGTTCCGCTTCACTGACGATAATTTCATCCCCCGGTTGCAGGCGCGGGCGCACATAGCTTTGTGCCACCATATTAATGGCTTCCGTCGTGCCGCGCGTCCAGACGATATCGTTGCCGGAGGGGGCGTTGAGCAACGCCGCCACACGCTCGCGGGCGTTTTCATAGCGTTCAGTCAGTTGCCGGGCTGCGGCGAACTGGCTGCGGTGGACGTTACCGGCGCTAAGGCGATAGAACTGGTCGCTGGCCTCAATGACCGCCAGCGGTTTGAGCGCCGTCGCCGCGCTATCAAGATAGACGCCAGCATCGGCCAGCGCCGGAAACTGGGCGCGAAATTGGACGGGATTGAATGCGTTCATGAAATTCCTCGTATCGATAGCCGGATCGTCGCGCAATTTTCTTGTCAGGGCAAGGCTGCTAGCGGCATGTCAGGGTGAGGAGGATAATTTTGCGGCAAAAAAAAGCACCGCATATTGCGGTGCTACATTAAATCACTATGGACAGACAGGGTAAATGTACAGGAAGTGAAAAAGGTAGCTTTGCTACCATGGCCCGAAATCAAGGACCAATTGCAAACACAACAACACAACATCACAACCGTAAGCCAAAAGCTTGTTGGAACACGCATTCCAAAAAAAGCTTTTCGTTCCGGCTCAGGAAGTGTCGCCACTATAGGTATTTGCTGGTATAAGCTCAACGGACAAATTATAATAGCTCAGATAAAAAAAACTAATAGGTTAAATGCTGTTTCCTGTTTGTTAAATCACGTTAACATCTGCGCCAGAATAACTATGTCAAAGCGTTTGCCACCACTGAATGCATTACGTGTTTTTGATGCCGCCGCACGTCATCTTAGCTTCACTCGCGCTGCTGATGAACTGTTCGTGACCCAGGCTGCAGTCAGTCATCAAATCAAGTCTCTTGAGGATTTTCTCGGCCTTAAGCTGTTTCGTCGACGCAACCGTTCTCTGCTTTTGACAGAAGAGGGACAAAGTTATTTTCTGGATATTAAAGAAATTTTTTCTCAGCTCACCGAGGCGACCCGTAAGCTGCAGGCAAGAAGCGCAAAAGGGGCGTTAACCGTCAGTATGCTCCCCAGTTTTGCCATTCAGTGGCTGGTGCCGAGGCTGGCCAGCTTTAACTCAGCTTATCCGGGAATTGACGTCAGAATTCAGGCTGTGGATCGTCAGGAGGAGAAGCTGGCCGATGATGTGGATGTGGCGATCTTCTATGGTCGCGGCAACTGGCCGGGGCTGCGTGTGGAAAAATTGTACGCCGAATATTTGCTCCCGGTCTGCTCGCCGTTATTACTTACCGGCGATAACGCGTTGAAAACGCCTGCCGATCTGGCGCAACATACGCTGTTACATGATGCCTCCCGCCGCGACTGGCAAACTTATACCCGTCAGTTGGGTCTAAACCATATTAATGTTCAGCAGGGGCCGATTTTTAGCCACAGCGCAATGGTGCTGCAGGCGGCAATCCACGGGCAGGGGGTCGCTCTGGCTAATAACGTGATGGCGCAGTCCGAGATTGAGGCAGGCCGTTTGGTCTGCCCATTTAATGATGTTCTGGTCAGTAAAAATGCGTTTTATCTCGTTTGTCATGACAGTCAGGCTGAATTGGGTAAAATCGCCGCCTTTCGACAGTGGATACTGGCAAAAGCAGCGAGTGAACAAGAAAAATTTCGCTTCCGTTATGAACAATAAATCATTGTAGGATACTCACATGACCAGCCGTTTTATGCTGATATTCACCGCGATAAGCGGTTTTATCTTTGTGGCTCTGGGCGCTTTTGGTGCGCATGTATTAAGTAAAACGTTGGGCGTTGCGGAGATGGGCTGGTTACACACCGGTCTGCAGTATCAGGCCGTCCACACGCTGGCGATTTTTGGCCTGGCGGTGGCGATGCAGCGTCGAATCAGCATCTGGTTTTACTGGAGCAGCGTCTTTATGGCGCTCGGTATCGTTCTTTTTAGCGGCAGTCTGTATTGTCTGGCGCTATCCCATTTACGCCTGTGGGCGTTCGTTACGCCGGTCGGCGGCGTCTGCTTTCTGGCCGGTTGGGTATTGATGTTAATTGGTGCAATTCGTCTGAAACGTAAGGGCGTTGTTCATGAATAAAGTTGTTCTCTATTGTCGCCCTGGGTTTGAGAAAGAGTGCGCAGCGGAAATTACCGATAAAGCCTCCCGTCTTGAGATCTTTGGTTTTGCCCGAGTTAAAGAGGACTCCGGCTACGTGATTTTTGAGTGTTATCAGGCGGAAGACGGCGAAAAGCTGGTGCGCGACCTGCCGTTCAGCTCGCTGGTGTTTGCTCGCCAGATGTTTGTGGCCGGTGAACTGCTGCGCGACCTGCCGCCGGAGGATCGCATTACGCCGATTGTCGGGATGCTACAGGGCGTTGTGGAAAAAGGCGGCGAGCTGCGTGTTGAAGTGGCCGATACCAACGAAAGCAAAGAACTGATGAAGTTTTGCCGTAAATTTACGGTACCGTTGCGTGCGGCACTGCGCGACGCGGGCGTACTGACCAATTATGAAACGCCGAAGCGCCCGGTGGTGCATGTGTTCTTTATCGCTCCCGGCTGTTGCTACGCGGGTTACTCCTTATCTCATAACAACTCGCCGTTCTATATGGGCATTCCACGCCTTAAGTTCCCGGCCGATGCGCCAAGTCGCTCAACCCTGAAGCTGGAAGAGGCGTTTCACGTTTTTATTCCGGCGGATGAGTGGGATGAGCGTCTGGCGAACGGCATGTACGCCGTGGATTTAGGCGCCTGCCCCGGCGGCTGGACTTATCAACTGGTGCAACGCAATATGTGGGTTTCTTCGGTGGATAACGGCCCGATGGCGCAAAGCCTGATGGATACCGGGCAGGTGACCTGGCTACGTGAAGATGGCTTCAGGTATCGCCCGAATCGTAACAACATTTCGTGGATGGTCTGCGATATGGTGGAGAAACCCGCGAAAGTGGCGGCATTGATGGCGCAGTGGCTGGTGAACGGCTGGTGTCGTGAAACGATCTTTAACCTTAAGCTGCCGATGAAAAAACGTTATGAAGAGTTGTCGCGCAATCTGGCTTATATTCAGGAGCAGCTGGACGAGCACGGTATCAACGCGCAAATTCAGGCGCGTCAGTTGTATCACGATCGTGAAGAGGTGACGGTTCACGTACGCCGCCTGTGGGCGGCTGTTGGCGGTCGTCGCGACGAGCGATAGGGCGATTGCAGGCTGGATAACGCGTCACGACGCATCCAGCCTGCAATAAGTCGCCATCAGCCGTTATGACTGTGATACGTCCGAAACGATATACGTCACGTCATCGAGGTGTCCGATTCGCGCCTCTCCTGAACGGTTAAATTTGCTCTTATCAATCAGCAACAATGATTGCGAAGCGCGCTTCAACAGCAGCGATTTGAAGTCGGCGTTCACCGCATTTGAGTCCCATAGCGCCCCGTCGCTGTCGATACCTTCGCAAGAAAAAATGAACAGGTCGATCTCCAGCGATTTGAGTTGCGAGATAAGCGATGCGCTGACGTAACAGCCATATTTACGTTGTAGCGTACCGCCGGAGCAGGTCAGTTGAATGTGTTCGCGCTTGCTCAATTCCTGACAAATCGGTTGGCTGTTGGTAAAAACATGCAGATCGATATCAGGCAACTGGCGGGCCAGGTACCAGCAGGTTGAACTGGCATCAAGGGCGATCACCATCCCGGCGTCTATCCAGGCAAGGGATTCACGAGCGATATCGGCTTTGTGGGCATAGTGGCTTTTTAGACGGATGTGAAAAGGGTCGCCGCTGTCCTGGTTTTGTCGGTGAATCACTTTTGCCCGCCCGTGGTTACGCAGCACTTTCCCCTGGGACTGGAGTTCGCTGAGGTCACGGCGAATGGTTTCTTTGCTGACATCAAGCTGCAGCGATAAGGCTTCGGTGGTCAGACTGTTATGCTTAAGGAGCAGGTCTACTATCGCTTGCTGGCGTGCCGCTTTCATTTTTCTCACCCTGGTGTTCGATGAGCGCCCGCATCAGACGGGCGCTGCGGAATGAGATTACGGCGTTACCCCTTTTTTTAAAAGAATATTTCCGTACTTCGCGCACTCTCCTGTGATAACGATCGCAAAGGCTTTTTGCGCGCGTTCGTAGAAAGCAAAGCGGTCAATACGGACGATCGCCGGACAGGGGCCGGGGCCTGAAAGCGCTTCACGGTAACGGTGCTCGACCTGTGGGTCGAGCGTATCACCTTCCACGGGGGCCATCATCACCAGGGGTGGGGCATAGCTGTCTAACTCAAACAGCGGAATAATTGCCTGTAGCAGGTCGCTGACCAGCAGGCCATCGGCTCGAATCACCTGCGGCCCCATGCTGTGCGCCGGGAAGTGGGCATCGGAAAAAATAATCTCATCCCCGTGCCCCATTTCAGCCAGCACTTTCAGTAACTCAGGGGATATTAATGGCGAAATAGTCTTTAGCATCTCACACTCCCTCAATAAATTCGGGTTCAGTTTGTGGCCAGAAATAGCGGTATTGATAGTTCACCTGGGCTCTGGCCTGTTCCGGGCTGGTAAATTCACCGACGCCATACCAGCCGAACATGGCGGCGCCAGCGACGGTAGTTTCAGCGTCATCCAGTACTTTTACCGGAATATCAAGCATATTGGCTTTGATCTGATTCCACAGCGCGTTGCGGCTGCCGCCGCCAACCAGCAGCAGTTCTGCGGCTTTAAAGTGGCCAATTTTTTGTAGCGTTTGCAGATTTCGCGCCAGTTGTTCGGTTAATCCTTCCAGCGCGGCGCGATAGAAATGACCACGAGTGGTATTGAGCGTTACGCCCTGCCAGCCGGCATTTTGGCTGGCGAGCAGGTCGCAGTGCATCGTCACCCCTTCCGCGCCAGCGGGAATGAGGCGCGCTTCTTCTATCAGCGTCTGCCACGGCGTTTCTGGCGTCCAGAGCAGTTTGCGTACCCATTCAAGCACGCCGGATGCCAGCCATTGCATACCCGGATTATACAACCCTGACTGGCTATCCAGTTCACAGGTTGAACCGGCATAATGGCTGAGCAGAGGCGTGTTCACTTGAGCGCTGCGTACCATCAGGATTTCCCACGTACCGGACGAGAGTACCGGTTCATCCTGTTCTGCGCCGGCGCCAAAGAGGGCAAACTGCGTGTCATGCCCGGCGGAGATCACCGGAATACCCGCCTCAAGCCCAAGCAGGTTTGCAGCGTTGTTCTGCAGCGTGCCAATCTGTTCGCCCGCTTCAACTAACCGTGGAAACAGACGGCGGGGTAACCCTGTGGCCTGTAAAATCTCCGGGCTGAAATCCCGCTGGTGGATATCCAGCATCTGGCTGGTGCCCGCCATAGTGATATCCGTGGTGAACTCGCCGGTTAAGCGGTGGTTGAGCAGCGAGGAAATAAACAACCAGGCGTGCGCCTGTGTGAGCAACTGCGGGTGGTTCTCTTTCAGCCACACCAGTTTATATAGCGTATTAAAGGCAAATGCGCCGACGCCGGAGATTGCCTGCAACTGCTGCGGCGACATAAAACGGCTGATGCTCTCCATTACCGCTGCGGTACGCGGGCATTTCCAGCTGATGACCGGATAGAGTAACTGACCCTGTTCATCGACCAGCGCGCCGTCTACGCCGAAGGTGGTCACGGTGATGCCGCGAACCCGACAGGATGACAATTCTCCGCGGATCTGCTGACAGCACTCAGCGAAGCGTTGCAGGATGGCTTCCAGAGACCATTGATGCCAGGCACTGTTTTCTACCGCCATATCGCTGGCATTAGCCGTTGCGGCGCGGGCGACAATGTTTCCCTGTCGGTCAACGGCAATCGCGCGTACGTTAGTGGCGCCGCAGTCGAGAACCAGAATGACGTCTTGTTTCATAGTAACTCCGAAACGTTGCCGGATGTCGCGTCGCTGATCCGGCCTGCAAAATGCGAAATTGTAGGCCCGGTAAGCTTACGCCCCCGGGCAAAGAAGTGACGCATTAACGTTTGTACAGCGGCCCGTAGTTCTGGCAGGCGCGATAATCCTGGCCTTCACTGTCCATACCGTGCGCAGCCCAGGCGGAAGGACGGTAGATTTTCGCCTCGTCCACGTTGTGCATACAGACCGGAATACGCAGCATGGCGGCGAGCGTGATGAAGTCAGCGCCGACGTGGCCGATGGTCAGTACGCCGTGGTTCGCGCCCCAGTTCGCCATCACCGAGTAGACGTCGGTGAACGGGCCTTTACCGGTAAGACGCGGCGCAAACCAGGTGGTCGGCCAGGTCGAGTTGGTGCGGGCGTCGAGCTGATCGTGCATCTCCTTCGGTAACTCCACGCTCCAGCCTTCAGCGATTTGCAGTACCGGCCCCAGACCCTTGATGATGTTCACGCGGGTCATGGTGAACGGCACGCCGCCTTCGGTCAGGAAGCGAGAGGAGTAGCCGCCGCCACGGAAGTATTCGTGGATCGCCGGGCACCATTCGGTAGCGGCCAGGCAGGCGTCCGCTTCCTGTTGGCTGATTTCCCAGTGCGGCTTCATGGTCGGTTTGCCTTCGCTATCGCGCTGCTTGCAGGCGCCGTCCAGCGCCGCAGAGCCGGAGTTGATCAGGTGAATGATACCGTGCTCCGCAAGGCCGGTGAGCGGCTGGCCTGTGACGCGCTCTACCGCTTCCGGCGACCAGTAGGTCCGCACGTCGGCAAAGATCTGCGCGGTGCCGGTGAGCTGGTGGCCCAGCAGCATCGCGACGCCGTTGAGGCTGTCGTTTTCGGTCGCGACGACAAACGGTTCGCGCACGCCGTTCCAGTCAAAGGAGCTGTTCAGCAGCGCTTCGGCGGTGTCGCCGTTCGGGTATTGATCGGTCCAGTGGCGCTGGCCCTGGAAGCCTGCCGCAATGGCGTTATAACCCAGCGACTCTTCCACCAGCCCTTTTTCCGCCAGCTTGTTGTTGCCCTGCATCATGTCGCGAATGCACATCGCCATCAGCAGGCCCTCTTTCAGCACCGCGCGGCTCTGTTCTTCATTGCGTTTGTACTGCTGCGCGTTCTGATCCTCGCCATAGCGGAAGTTTTTATCCGCCCACGCCAGCGCCATCTCCAGCTCGGCTTCGTCATAGATTTTCTGGTCGATGCGACGGCGCAGCTCGGTCATGTCCACCGCCTGCACTTTCATCCCCAGCCAGGACTCAAAGAAGTTATGATCGACGATGGAGCCGGCAATCCCCATTGAGACGCCGCCCACAGAGAGGTAGCTTTTGCCTTTCATGCTGGCAACCGCCAGACCTGCGCGCGCAAAGCGCAACAGTTTTTCTTCAACGTCGGCAGGGATCGAGGTGTCGTCGGCATCCTGTACGTTATGGCCATAAATAGAGAATGCCGGAATGCCTTTCTGGCTGTGCGCGGCCAGCGCTGCTGCAAGGTACACCGCGCCAGGACGTTCGGTGCCGTTAAATCCCCAGATGGCTTTCGGGCGCATTGGGTCCATATCGATGGTTTCGCTGCCGTAGCACCAGCAGGGGGTGACGGTAATGGTGACGCCAACATTCTGGCTGCTGAATTTCTCTTCACAGGCGGCAGATTCCGCCATTCCGGCAATGCAGGTATCCGCAATCACGCACTCAATCTGTGCGCCGCAGGCATGGCGCAGTTTCTCTGTGATCAGCGCGGCGGTGGCTTTCGCCATATTCATGGTTTGTTCTTCCAGCGACTCGCGTACCCCCATGCGACGTCCATCAATAACCGGGCGAATGCCAATTTTCGGTAAGCTGATTTTTTTCATTACAGGTTCCTTACGTTATTCGGAAAAATGTTCAGTTAGTTGCCGCTTGTGAACGGAAACGGGCAAAGATGAAGATGACGGCAAAGCAGAGCGCCGGGACCAGCTCAGCCGTTGGGATGTTGCCTGCGGCATCGCTGACAAAACCCATGACCGGCGTGACGATACCGCCGCCAATAATTGTCATGACGATGAAAGAGGAGCCGTATTTGGTGTCCGGCCCCAGATTTTTGATACCCAGCGAGAAAATGGTGGGATACTGAACTGACATAAATGCACTACACAGGGTCAGGGCCAGCAGACCTACATGACCACCGGAAAACGCCGAAATCAGACACAGGATCATGGCGAACAGGGCATAGGCTGCCAGCACTTTATGCGGCGCAAAGCGGCTGATAAGCCAGGTGCCGGAGAAGCGGCCGATAAAGAAGCACACCATCGTGCCGGTCAGGTAGTTGGCGGCGAAACCAGGCGTCATGCCGGGGATCTCTTCGATAGCGTAACGGATCAGGTAGCTCCAGCAGGCGGTTTGCGCGCCGACGTAGCAGAACTGCGCCAGCACCGCCCAGCGCCAGTGGCGAATGCGTACCAGCCGGGAAAGTGAAGCGATGAATGAACTCTGGTTGCCATCGCTATGATCGTCACTCTGTAGCGCCGGGAATTTGGTCAGCATAATCAACAGCGCAATCAGTAAGACGATCGCGACGATGATCATATAAGGGGTTTGTACAGATAGCACCAGACTGTGTTTATAGGCGCTAAGCTGCTCCGGCGTCATTTTATCGAGCACATCCTGTGATTTGTGTGGCACATTAGACAAAATAAGGCTTTGCCCAAAGACCACGGCAATAATGGCACCAAAAGAGTTAAAAGTTTGTGCCAGATTAAGACGGAAGTGCCCACCACTTTCTGGACCTAATACGGTAACAAAAGGGTTGGCAGCAGTTTCCAGACAACCTAAACCTGCAGCAATAATAAACAGGCCAATCAGGAATAAGGTGTAATTCATTATCTCTGCGGCCGGCCAGAATAATGCGGCACCGAGAGCGTAGAGAAATAGTCCGGTGATTATCCCCGCTTTATAACTCAACTTTTTCATCAGAATACCCGCAGGGATGGGAATAACAAAATAGCCGAAATAAAAAGCAGACTGAATCAAACCTGCCTGGAAATTAGTTAACGTAAAGGCTTGCTGAAATTGTGGTAATAAAATGTCGTTAAGATTGTTGGCTACTGCCCAAAGAAAAAATAGCGAGCACAGCAGGGCGAAAGGAATAATGTAGCGTTTGCTCTGCCCTGTCTCCACCGCACGAAAACTCTGCGTTTGTATTGTTGTGTTTCCCATAGCATCCTCATTGGTTCAGAAGCGTGTTCAGCAGCATTTGTGAGTGATCGGTTATACCCGTCAAACCGCAAAAATCAGGTGAGTTCCGGGACGAGGTAAACAGTAAAAAAACGTCACGGGATGAACTCATGAATTCATTTTCAAATAAAAAATGGCTTTTAATATGATGACGGTCACATTTAGCACGCATTGAGTGATTTTATGTGATTATTGTCACTTTAATAATCGGGAAAATATGACCGTTTGAGTAAGTTAATTCTAAAATCCACAAAAGAGATGACCGATTTAATTTATAATGTGGAAAACGGTCAGTTGTTACATTTTTTCCGGGAATGCCCGTTTTTTTATGTATTAGTAAGAACGGGCATTTTTCGAAAATAGAAAATACACAACTTCTTTCTTTTTTGGCGGAAATAAGTGAGGAGTATCACAGAACAGGTTTATGTAAATTCCTTTCTGATTATTCGCGACGATGATGGTGAACAACTATTTGAGTTATTCAACAGCGTCGGTGAATCATCCGGCGAGTCGTCTGTTGTCGCATTGAGCATCATAAAGAGAGGTAAAGAATGGAACGAAATAGACTGGCCCGGCAGATTATTGATACCTGCCTGGAAATGACCCGACTGGGATTGAACCAGGGGACAGCAGGTAATGTGAGCGTGCGTTATCAGGGCGGGATGCTGATAACGCCAACGGGGATTCCTTATGAAAAGTTAACAGAAGCACACATTGTCTATATTAACGCCGAGGGTCAGCATGAACAGGGCAAACTGCCCTCCAGTGAGTGGCGTTTCCATATGGCGGCCTATCAGACGCGCCCTGATGCTAATGCTGTCGTCCACAACCATGCGGTTCACTGCACCGCGGTTTCAATCCTCAACCGTCCGATTCCGGCCATTCATTATATGATTGCGGCGGCGGGCGGTAATTCTATTCCCTGCGCGCCGTACGCGACTTTTGGTACCCGCGAGCTGTCCGAATATGCGTCTGAGGCGCTCAAAAATCGCAAAGCGACGCTGTTGCAACATCATGGCCTGATCGCCTGTGAAGAGAATCTGGAAAAGGCCCTGTGGCTGGCGCATGAAGTGGAAGTGCTGGCGCAACTGTATCTTAGCACGTTGGCTATTGTCGACCCGGTTCCGGTTCTGGATGATGAGGCGATCGCTATCGTACTGGAGAAATTCAAAACTTATGGATTACGTATCGAAGAGTGATCCTGTAAAACGAAAAGGAGACCGGTGATGGCAAACAGAATGATCCTCAACGAAACGGCATGGTTTGGCCGGGGGGCGGTGGTGGCGTTAACTGATGAAGTTCAACGCCGTGGCTATCATAAAGCGCTAATTGTGACCGATAAAACGCTGGTGCAGTGCGGAGCGGTGGCAAAAGTGACCGACAAGATGAATACCGCAGGGCTGGCATGGACGATTTTCGACGGCGTGATCCCGAATCCAACCATCGGCGTGGTGAAAGAGGGACTGAACGCATTTCAACAAAGCGGGGCGGATTACCTGATTGCCATTGGCGGCGGCTCCCCGCAGGATACCTGTAAGGCGATCGGCATTATCAGCAATAACCCGGAGTTTGCTGACGTACGCAGTCTGGAAGGGCTGTCGCCGACCCGTTATCCGAGCGTGCCGGTGATGGCTATTCCGACCACCGCGGGAACGGCGGCGGAAGTGACTATTAACTATGTGATCACCGATGAAGAAAAGCGGCGTAAATTTGTGTGTGTCGATCCGCATGATATCCCGCAGGTCGCGTTTATTGATGCCGACATGATGGACGGCATGCCGCCCGCGCTGAAAGCGGCAACCGGCGTGGATGCGTTAACCCACGCGATCGAAGGATACATCACTCGTGCCGCGTGGGCGTTGACGGATGCGCTGCATATTAAGGCCATTGAGATCATCGCCGGGGCATTGTGTGGTTCGGTTGCGGGCGAGCGTGAAGCGGGCGAAGCGATGGCGCTGGGGCAGTACGTTGCCGGGATGGGCTTTTCCAACGTGGGGCTTGGGCTGGTGCACGGGATGGCGCACCCGTTGGGCGCGTTTTACAACACGCCACATGGCGTGGCGAACGCAATTTTGCTGCCGCATGTGATGCGCTACAACGCAGGTTATACCGGCGAGAAGTTCCGCGATATTGCCCGCGCGATGGGCGCTAAAGTGGAGTCTATGAGCCTGGCGGAGGCGCGTAATGCCGCAGTCGACGCGGTGTTTGCGCTTAATCACGACGTGGGCATTCCTTTGCATCTGCGCGATGTTGGTGTACGTAAAGAAGATATTCCGGTGCTGGCGCAGGCCGCATTTGATGATGTGTGTACCGGCGGTAATCCGCGTGAAGCGAGTATTGCTGACATCGTCGAGCTGTATCATAGCGCCTGGTAATTTTCCGGACGGCGACGTGAACGTTTTATCCGGCTGACAGGATTGCACGAAATGCAGGCCGGATAAGCGCCGCGCCATCCGGCAATAAAACTACCGTATCAGCCGTAGCTGTTGCAGGTTCCCGTCAATATGGAGATCCGTTTGCAGGCGCGCGATATCGCGGCACAAAAATGCCATCTCTTTATGCGCTTCAAGTTTCTTGCACCACTTTTCCACCACCTCGTCGAGGTGCGCATAAATCCCTTCCAGCGTCTGAAACTGAACCAACAATTGAGTCGCGCTTTTGGGGCCGATGCCCGCCACGCCGGGGACTTTTGAACTGCTGATCCCCGCCAGACCCCAGTAGTCCGGCAACTGTTGCGGCATGACGCCGAACTCTTTCTCAATGAATGGCGCATCCAGCCAGCGTTTCTGGAAATAATCGCGAATACGCAGCGTCGGGGAGAGCAACTGGCAGTAGCCTTTATCTGTCGACACGATAGTGGCCTGGTGCCCGGCCTGTGTGACCTTGACCGCCAGCGTGGCGGCTAAATCATCCGCTTCATTGCCGCTGGAAACCCAGCATTGCACGCCGCGCTGTTCGAAGGCGGCGCGTATTGCGGGCATTTCATTGTGCAACTCGTCAGGCATAGGAGGACGACCGGCTTTGTAGTCCGGGAGACGTTGATGACGCCAGCCGCTGTTGCGCGCTTCATCGTCAAATACGGCGACGGCGTGTGTCGGCTGACTGTGGACAATCAACTGCTCAAGCGCATGCTGGCAGGTCTCCGCGCAGGGCGAGCCTTGAACCGCATGAATACGGCGAATTAAATTCAGTGCATCGACGATAAGCAGATGGACGGCCACGGTGTTCTCCCTGACAAATTTGGGGACAGGGTAACATCCAGGGCGACAGGAGGCGAGTGTTGCGAAATAGCGCGATCCGTAGGCCTGATAAGCGAAGCGCCATCAGGCAATAAATGCCGGATGGCGGCGAGCGTCTTATCCGGCCTACAGATCCTGAAACGTGGTAGGCGTTAATCGCAGGCGACGATCTTCATCGCCAGTCCACCGCGTGAGGTTTCGCGGTATTTGGCGTTCATATCTTTGCCCGTTTCGTACATGGTTTCGATCACTTTATCAAGGCACACGCGTGGCTCGCTGGTGCGACGCAGAGCCATACGTGCGGCGTTGACGGCTTTGACCGCGGCGATGGCGTTACGCTCAATACATGGCACCTGTACCTGACCGGCAACCGGATCACAGGTCAGACCGAGGTTGTGTTCCATGCCGATTTCCGCCGCGATGCACACCTGACCTGGACTGCCGCCCAGCAGCTCGGCCAGGCCAGCCGCCGCCATTGAGCAGGCGACGCCCACTTCACCCTGGCAGCCCACTTCGGCGCCGGAGATGGAGGCGTTCATTTTATACAGCGAACCGATGGCGCTGGCGACCAGCATATAGCGGGCCAGCGAGTTGGCATTCACCTTGCGGATGAATTTGTCGTAGTAGGCCAGCACCGCCGGCACAATACCGCAGGCGCCATTAGTTGGCGCGGTTACCACACGGCCACCGGCGGCGTTCTCTTCGTTCACCGCCAGGGCGAACATATTGATCCAGTCCACCACGGCCATTGGGTCGCTATTGGTATTGTCCTGACTCACCAGCATTCGGCGCAGCGCGGCGGCGCGACGCGGTACGCGCAGCTTGCCCGGCAGGACGCCTTCGGTGGTGATACCTCGTTCAATCCCGCCGCGCATCACTTCCCAGACCGCGGCGAAGTGTTGTTCCAGCGCGTCTTTACTGTGCAGCGCCAGTTCGTTCTGCATCATCAGGCCGGAAAGCGACAGCCCGCTTTCACGACAATGACGCTGTAAGTCGCCGGCGCTTTTGTACGGGTAAGGGACGACGATCGGCGCTTCACGCGTCAGGCCGAAATGGTCTTCATCGACGATAAAACCTCCACCGATAGAGTAGTAAGTCTGGCTGTAGAGACGCTGGTTGCCTGCCAGCGCGGTAATACGCATCCCGTTTTCATGCAGAGACAGGTTGTCGGCATGGAAATTCATGCACTTATCGACCGGAAACGCCACTTCATGCTGACCCTTCGCCAGCAGTAAACGGCCGTGAGTGTTCACGTCCTGAATAAAGAACGGAATGGCGTCGATGTCGACGGTATCCGGCAGATTTCCCGCCAGACCCATAATAATGGCAATGTCAGTATGGTGACCTTTACCGGTCAGCGACAGTGAACCATAGACATCCACCACGACGCGGGTGACATCGGTCAGAATATTGCGGGCAATCAGATCATCCGTGAATTGTTTGCCCGCCTTCATTGGTCCGACGGTATGAGAACTGGAAGGGCCAATGCCGATTTTAAAAATATCGAATACGCTAATCATAGGGCATCCATTGCTTAAATCCCAGGAAGGACGCGCCACAGGAAAGCGGCGCGACAAAACTCAGTTGAACAGAGAGTAGAAAATCGCGGAGATGGCAATCAGGCCCATCAGTACCACGAAAACGTTGCTGATGTGGCCGCTGTATTTGCGCATCGCCGGGACTTTCTGGATGGCATACATTGGCATCAGGAACAGGATCATCGCGATAATCGGGCCACCGAGGGTTTCAATCATCCCGAGAATACTTGGGTTCAGCGTCGCCACAATCCAGGTGGTGATCAGCATAAACAGGGCGGTGAGTTTGTTCAGTCTGTTGATTTCTATGGACTTTCCTTTACTGCGCAGGGACTTAACCACCATACCGTTAAAGCCTTCTCGGGCACCCAGGTAGTGGCCGAGGAAGGATTTGGTGATGGCGATCATCGCGATGATCGGTGCCATCCAGGCGATGACCGGCGCGTTAAAGTGGTTCGCCAGGTAAGACAGAATAGAAATGTTCTGTTCTTTCGCCGCCGCCAGGTCTGCCGGAGAGAGGCTCAGCACGCAACTGAAGACGAAGAACATCACGGTCAGCACCATCATGATGTGCGCACGTGCGAGAATAGCGGAACATTTCTTTTCCGCGCCCAGGCCGTACTCGTCGCGCTTTGCCACGGCGAAGGAGGAGATAATCGGCGAGTGGTTAAAGGAGAACACCATGACAGGAATAGCCAGCCACAGGGTCATTAAGAGGCCATTACCGGTTGCGGAGGCGCTGTTCAGCGACAGCGTTTCCAGCGCCGCGCCGTTCCATTGCGGAATCAGATACAGCGCCAGAATCATCAGCGCGACAACGAACGGGAACACCAGCACGCTCATTGCTTTAACAATCATCTGTTCGCCGAAGCGCACGATAGTCATCATGCCGACAATCAGAATCAGGGAAAGTATTGCACGCGGCGGCGGCGTCATGTGCAACTGGTGAGCCATGAAGGTTTCAACGGTGTTAGTGATCGCTACGCTATACACCAGCAAAATCGGGTAGATGGCGAAGAAGTAGAGCAGCGTAATCAGCTTGCCCGCACCAACCCCGAAGTGCTCTTCTACCACTTCGGTGATATCTTCTCCCGGATTTTTACCGGACAGCACAAAGCGGGTCATACCACGATGGGCGAAAAAGGTCATCGGGAAGGCCAGAATCGCCATAATGATCAGTGGGATCATCCCGCCCACGCCAGCGTTGATTGGCAGAAACAGTACGCCTGCGCCGATAGCGGTGCCGTACAGTCCCAACATCCACATGGTATCTGTCTTACGCCACCCGCTACGAGTCGGGATGGCATCCGAAACGATGGCGCTGGTTTGAGTGGTTTCCATCTGTATCTCCTGGATAAATCAATAAAATATAATGAATTAAAATTATTTAGTGATATTAAATGTCTTTGTTTGCGTATTTTTTAATATTTTGTACGTGGCAATCGGGGCGGGAAGATACATTTATATGGTGAATGTGACAGTGATCGCGATCTCAAATACCATAATTCGCTTTTAATGTGGTTATTTTTAGTTCAATAGCCTGTTTATTTTTATATGTGAGATATTTGTGATGTAAGAATGATTATTTACAGCATATGGAGGAATAATGACTAATGTGACAGTGGGGGGCGGGCGTAAAAATATGCTGTTTTCCGCTTAAATACATTTTTTCTAGTGATATTTTTGTGATGCTCAGTATTGGCTGTTAAGCGGCGGCGCTCTGTGTGGAAAGTGCTACAGATGAAGCGGCGATGGAGAGCCCGGGCAAGGCGTTATCCGCCGCCCGGGAGAAGAAGAAAAGAGCATTCAGGAGCAGATTTCGTAGCAAGGGATATAGGCGGTACCGCCTGGTAACTTCATTCGATGCTGGGCAACAAAGCCCTGTAGCAGATTATCCATGCGGCGCATCATTTCTGCGTCACCATGAATTTTGTAGGGGCCGAACTTTTCAATAGCCTGGATACCCACCTCTTTCACATTACCAGCGACGATACCGGAGAAAGCGCGACGCAGATCCGCAGCCAGTATTTCCGCGGGCTGATCCGGGTATAGCTTGAGATTAGCCATATTTTCGTGGGTTGGATCGAACGGCATTTGCAGATCAGGGGCAATACGCATCGACCAGTTGAAGCTGTAGGCGTCGCCGGATTCGCGGCGGTTCTCTTTCACCAGCGGCATCGCCTTTTTCATCTGACGCGCAACTTCCGCGGCATCGTCAATAATAATGCGATAGTGACGACGGGCGGATTCACCCAGGGTATGCACAATAAACTCATCCAGCACGCAGAAATAATCGGCGCTCTCTTTTGGCCCTGTCAGGATCAGCGGCAGGACCTGGGACTTGTTTGACGGATGCATTAAAATGCCCAACAGATAGAGCAGTTCTTCCGCAGTCCCCACCCCTCCCGGGAAGATAATGATGCCGTGGGCGATACGCACAAACGCCTCAAGGCGTTTTTCGATATCCGGCATGATGATCAGTTCGTTCACAAGCGGATTTGGCGGCTCGGCGGCAATAATGGATGGCTCGGTCATACCGATAAAGCGGCTGTCTCTGTAACGCTGCTGCGCGTGGCCGACAGCGGCGCCTTTCATTGGCGCTTCCATCGCACCCGGCCCACAGCCAGTACAGATATTCAGTTCGCGCAGGCCCAGGTGTGTGCCGACCCGGCGGGCATACAGATATTCGTTTTCATTAATTGAATGGCCGCCCCAGCAGACAACCATATTTGGCGCTTCGCCGACGTGCAGGGCGCGGGCGTTACGCAGAATAGAAAATACAAGGTTAGTGATATGAACCGAGCTTTCTAAGTCGAGATTCGTGAAGCGAACGGTGTTGTGGATCTGACCGTAGACGAACAGGATATCGCGCAGTACAGCAAACAGGTTGGCCTGCAGGGAACGGATAATTCGCCCGTCAACGAAGGCGTCTTCTGGCGGGTTGATCAGTTCCAGCTTCACGCCGCGTTCGCGGCGCAGCACGTTAATATCGAAGTTTTCAAAACGAGACAGAAGCTCTTTGCTGTTATCGGTCAGACTCCCTGAGTTGAGCACAGCAAGTGAGCAGTTGCGAAAGAGTTGATACAAGTCACTGCTGGCGGTGCGTTTAAGCATATCCACTTCCAGCTGTGACAGCATATCCATTGAACCAAGCGGGCTAACATGTGTAATCAAGTGAACTCCTTACAGGACCATTATCGTCTTCCTGTGATTACAATAGCCCTGCTGACGGCGTTTTCACAACTTTGCGCGCGCGTTAACGCACGCAAATTGTAAGAATGTTTACTATTGACGGGCGAGGCGACCGATAGCCGGAGCAAATTCGGTGTTACTGCGCCACGGGTTGATGTCCAGGCCGCCGCGTCGCGTGTAGCGCGCATAAACGGAAAGGGATTCCGGCTGGCAGAAACGCTGAATATCGTTGAAAATCCGTTCCACGCACTGTTCGTGAAACTCGTTGTGGTGACGGAATGACACCAGGTAGCGCAGTAGCTTTTGGCGATCGATTGCCGCCCCGCGATACTGGATTTGTATTGAGCCCCAGTCAGGCTGGTGAGTTATCAGGCAATTGGACTTCAGTAGATGGCTGACCAGCGTCTCTTCGACCACCTTGCCGGAAGCGGCACCTTGCAGGTAGTCGGCGCTGAACTGGTAGTTATCGATTTCAATGTCCTGATCGTCGATGCAGGTACCGTGCAGGGGCGCTATTGGCTGTCCTTCCAGTTCAGTGAGGCGATAAAGAGACACCTTGACCTCGCCCTGTGCACAGGCGCTGAGATCGTGCGCCAGTGTTTCCTGAACGTTCTGCCAGTCGGCAAAGCGTGTCTGGTTAAAACTATTGAGATAGAGCTTGAAGCTTTTTGACTCCACCAGATTTACGCTGGTGTCGCTTATTTCAACATGGCCAACGGCGACCTGCGGCAGGCCTTTGGCATTCAGCCATGAAAGTTCATATAGCGTCCAGATATCGGCGCCGTGAAACGGCAGGTTATCAGCGTGCAGATCCAGCGGCTCGCGATTCAGGCTACGCGGTACGCCCTGAAGCAGGCTGGCATCGTAGGTATCGCGGTAATCGGTTGATTTACCGAGCGTCAGGCCAGACAGCGCCTGATGATTATCGTAAGAAGACATGTTTCACCATCGTCAAAGCGGTTACACTATATGCCAAGTGTATCCTGTCTGACATGAAGAGAGAAACCGGTGGAGCAGCAAACCGCAGAAGCGCTACAAGCATTTACCCAACGTTATTGCGAAGCATGGCAGCAGCGGTACTCCACCCTGCCGCGTAGCGAAGAGCTTTACGGCATTCCGTCTCCGTGCATCAGCGGCACGGAAGGGAACGGCGTTTTCTGGCAGCCGCAACCGTTTTCTTTAGCGCAAAATATTAACGCGGTTGAACGGGCGCTGGAGATTGTGGTACAACAAGCGCTTCATTCTTATTATACCACCCAGTTTGCCGGTGATATGCAGGCCTGTTTTGCCGATGAAACCATGACATTGCTGCAAAGCTGGAATCCGGATGATTTTCAGCGAATGCAGGAGAACCTCATTGGTCATCTGGTCGTGCAAAAGCGTTTGAAGCTGTCACCCACGTTGTTTATCGCCACGCTGGAGAGTGAACTGGAGGTGATTTCGGTGTGCAATATCAGCGGTGAAGTGATTAAAGAGACGCTTGGCACCCGCAGAAGAACAACACTTTCTCCTTCACTCGTGAGTTTTCTTAATCAACTTAAGCCATTTCTGTAATCACCGTGCCTGAACCTTTGTGAGAGATCTCTTACAAGATGTGTAAGAGATCGGCATTATTTAAACCGCTCCTCTGGCATCGTTGTTTTGATAAAATTGATATTATTCAAATTGTTATCTATTTTTCCATTTGCCCAACCGGCGATAAATCTTAAGGTATTGTCTTAACAAGGGTTGTAAGACGAAGCGGAATCAGAGATTCTATATACGTCGACAGGAAGTCGCGAAATGAAGCGAACATCAGGATGATGACGCTTCTACAGGACCCGCCGGGATGGCGTTAAGGGACACCTCCAGGAGGGAGAACGAGAGCCGCTCAGGACGTTCGGTGGATCAGGACGATCAGGACGAACTTATGGATGAGTTATTTCACATCGGGGTGGTGTGGAAGCAGGACGCATAAGTTTATGGATGAACATGGTCAGGAGACCCCAGGAAAAGTTTTCAAGGACGAGCAGGGAGCACCAATGTAGCTGGATTGCTGCCAAACGAACCGGGAGCACTGTTGATACAGTGCTCCCTTTTTTTATTTCTCTTCTGAATTTGCTATCCTGCGCCGGTTTACCACTCATCGAGGTTTCCCATGACTCTTCACCATCGCGTGCGCGAACGTCTGCACGCCATTGAGGCGCTGCTGCGCGCAACGGAACACTGGCAGGATAATGCGCCCGATCGCCGCGCTTTCGCCAGCGAGCAACCGTTCTGTCTCGATACCATGGCGCCACTGGAGTGGCTGCAGTGGGTATTAATCCCGCGTATGAGCCAGCTTCTGGAAAACGAACAGCCGCTGCCGCAGAACTTCGCTGTCGCGCCTTATTATGAAATGGCTCTGGATAATACTCACCCGTTGCGTGAGAAGATACTGGCTGAACTGGTACGGCTGGATGCGCTGTTTTCTGGCGGCGAAGCGTGATGCTGGAGATCCTGTATCAGGACGCGTGGCTGGTGGCGGTGAACAAACCTTCAGGCTGGCTGGTGCATCGTAGCTGGCTGGATCGTGATGAAAAAGTGGTGGTGATGCAGACCGTGCGCGATCAGATAGGCCAGCACGTGTTCACCGCTCATCGCCTCGATCGTCCAACCTCCGGTGTGCTGTTGATGGGGTTGTCGAGCGAAGCGGGTAGGTTGCTCGCGCAGCAGTTCGAACAGCATCAAATGCAGAAACGTTATCATGCGATAGTCCGCGGCTGGCTGAACGAAGAGGCGGTGCTTGATTACCCGTTGGTTGAAGAGCTGGATAAAATCGCCGATAAATTCGCCCGTGGAGATAAAGGTCCACAGCCAGCGGTGACCCATTACCGCGGCCTGGCGACGGTAGACATGCCGGTCGCGACCGGGCGTTATCCCACCACTCGCTATAGTCTGGTGGAACTGGAGCCGAAAACCGGACGTAAACATCAGCTACGCCGCCATCTCGCTCATCTTCGTCATCCGATTATCGGCGATAGTAAGCATGGCGATCTGCGGCAGAATCGCAGCGCGGCGGAACATTTTGGCTGTGAACGGCTGATGCTCCATGCCAGCCAGCTCTCATTAACGCATCCCTTTACCGGCGAGCCGCTGGTGATTCGCGCCGGTCTGGATGATATCTGGATGCGCGCGCTGTCGCAGTTTGGCTGGCGCGGCCTTCTCCCGCTAATTGAAAGGGTTGAGTTTGTCGGCGACTGCGGTCAGGATGAAGAGAGTCAGGTTAATTCAGGGAGATAGTCATGGCAGAAGTTGGCATTTTTGTCGGCACGATGTATGGAAATTCACTGCTGGTCGCCGAAGAGGCGCAGGCCGTTCTGAGTGGACTGGGACATCAGGCGACGGTCTTTGAAGATCCGGAGGTCAATGACTGGGAATCATATACCGGGAAATATGCGCTGGTCGTGACATCAACCACCGGGCAGGGGGATTTACCGGATAATATTGTGCCGTTGTACGAAGGTATCAAAGATATGTACCAGCCGCATTTGCGCTATGGCATTATCGCCCTTGGCGATAGCACTTACGCCAACTTTTGCGGCGGCGGCCTGAAGTTTGATGCGTTATTGCAGGAGCAGGGCGGCACGCGCGTTGGCGACATGCTAAAAATTGACGCCAGCGAACACCCGGAGCCTGAAAGCGTCTCGAACCCCTGGGTAGAGCAGTGGGCGACGCTGCTGGATTAATTAAAGTTTCGCCCTCTCCCTACGCAGAGGGCGTCTCTTTTCACGCATTTTCAATGCCAGTAGCCGGATTAACGGTCAAAAAGAGTGTAACAATTTTTCACCCTATCAGCTTCAGGCGTTTGCCTTAAAACCGCTTCGATAGCAGGGCCTTTTCCGGGCTATTTCACCGGGTCAAGAGAGTTAATTCACACTCCTGTCGTTTGCGTCGTTTTTTTCACCCCTGACCAGGCGCGGTTTTTCATTTCCGTGAACTATCCCCCATCCTCTCAGGCATAAGCCACAAATCAGATTAATCATCGCCGCAAAAGCTGTGTATTTGCACGGTGAGCCAACTCGCCCCTCTTTTTATACTTTTCCTGCCAGTGACAATGCAGTGCCAGATATAACGAAAATTATGAAAAAACACCCACACGTCATTCTGAGTACCCTACAGGTTGTGCTGTTCAGAATGAATGTAGCTAACGCTATGATTCAGGAGTGCAACAATGAGTTCATTAAGTCAAGCGGCGAGCGGCGCTGAAAAGCGCACCAATGCTCGCTACTGGATAGTGGTGATGTTGTTTATCGTCACATCCTTCAACTATGGTGACCGCGCCACGTTATCCATTGCCGGTTCGGAGATGGCCAAAGATATTGGCCTCGATGCGGTTGGTATGGGCTACGTCTTCTCTGCGTTTTCATGGGCCTATGTTATTGGTCAGATCCCAGGCGGCTGGTTACTTGACCGCTTTGGTTCAAAACGCGTCTACTTCTGGTCCATTTTTGTCTGGTCCATGTTCACTTTGCTGCAGGGCTTTGTTGATATCTTTAACGGCTTCGGCATTATCGTCGCGCTATTTACCCTGCGTTTCCTCGTAGGGTTAGCCGAGGCGCCTTCCTTCCCCGGCAACAGCCGTATCGTGGCGGCATGGTTCCCGGCGCAGGAGAGGGGAACGGCGGTCGCTATCTTTAACTCCGCGCAATACTTTGCCACCGTTATCTTCGCGCCGATCATGGGGTGGTTGACCCATGCGGTGGGCTGGTCGCACGTGTTCTTCTTTATGGGCGGTCTCGGGATCATTATCAGCTTTATCTGGATGAAAGTCATTCATGAACCTAACCAGCATCCAGGCGTAAACCAAAAGGAACTGGAGTATATCGCCGCGGGCGGCGCGCTGATCAATATGGATCAGCCCGGCGCGAAAACGAAAGTGCCGTTCAGTGTGAAGTGGGGGCAAATCAAACAACTACTGGGGTCACGCATGATGATTGGCGTGTATATCGGCCAGTACTGTATCAACGCCCTGACCTACTTTTTTATTACCTGGTTCCCGGTCTATCTGGTGCAGGCGCGCGGCATGTCGATTCTGAAAGCGGGTTTTATCGCTTCGGTTCCGGCCATCTGTGGCTTCGCGGGCGGCGTACTTGGCGGGATCATTTCCGACTGGTTGATGCGCCGGACAGGTTCGTTAAATATTGCGCGTAAAACGCCAATTGTCATGGGCATGCTGTTGTCGATGGTGATGGTGTTTTGTAACTACGTTAGCGCTGAGTGGATGGTCATCGGTTTTATGGCGCTGGCCTTCTTCGGTAAAGGTATCGGTGCGCTGGGCTGGGCGGTGATGGCGGATACTGCGCCGAAAGAGATCAGCGGCCTGAGCGGCGGTCTGTTTAATATGTTCGGCAATATCTCCGGCATCGTCACGCCAATTGCGATTGGCTATATCGTTGGCGCCACGGGCTCGTTTAAAGGTGCGCTGGTCTATGTCGGCGTTCATGCGCTGGTTGCGGTACTGAGCTATCTGGTGCTGGTGGGTGATATTAAACGCGTTGAACTGAAACCTGTCAGAGGATAAGGATAATGACAACCCAATCGAGTCCCGTTATTACTGATATGAAGGTCATTCCGGTGGCCGGGCACGACAGCATGTTACTTAACATCGGCGGCGCGCATAACGCCTATTTTACCCGCAATATCGTGGTGCTTACTGATAACGCCGGGAATACCGGCGTTGGTGAAGCGCCGGGCGGCGAGGTGATATATCAGACGTTGGTGGATGCGATCCCGATGGTTTTAGGTCAGGAAGTTGCTCGCCTGAATAAAGTGGTTCAGCAGGTGCATAAAGGCAACCAGGCCGCTGACTTTGACACCTTTGGTAAAGGCGCCTGGACCTTTGAGCTACGGGTGAATGCGGTCGCGGCGCTGGAAGCCGCGCTACTGGATTTGCTGGGCAAAGCGCTTAACGTGCCGGTCTGCGAACTGTTAGGCCCGGGTAAGCAACGTGATGCGGTCACCGTTCTGGGCTATCTCTTCTATGTGGGCGATCGTACAAAGACCGATCTGCCCTACCTGGAGAGCACGCCGGGCAATCATGAGTGGTATCGTCTGCGTCATCAGGAGGCGCTGAACAGTGACGCGGTGGTACGTCTGGCGGAAGCCTCACAGGATCGCTACGGCTTTAAAGATTTTAAACTGAAAGGCGGTGTGCTTCCCGGCGAGCAGGAAATCGAAACCGCCCGCGCGCTGAAAAAACGTTTCCCGGATGCGCGTATTACGGTCGATCCTAACGGCGCCTGGTTGCTCGATGAAGCCATCTCCCTGTGCAAAGGGCTGAATGATGTACTCACGTATGCTGAAGATCCGTGCGGCGCCGAACAGGGTTTTTCAGGCCGCGAAGTGATGTCTGAGTTCCGCCGTGCGACGGGGTTACCGGTGGCGACCAACATGATTGCCACCAACTGGCGCGAAATGGGCCATGCGGTGATGCTAAACGCGGTGGATATTCCGCTGGCCGATCCGCACTTCTGGACGCTCTCCGGCGCGGTGCGCGTGGCGCAACTGTGCGATGACTGGGGCCTGACCTGGGGCTGCCACTCTAATAACCACTTTGATATTTCGCTGGCCATGTTCACTCACGTCGGTGCGGCTGCGCCGGGTAAGCCCACGGCGATTGACACCCACTGGATCTGGCAGGAGGGCGATTGCCGCCTGACGAAGCAGCCGCTGGAAATTAAGAGCGGAAAAATTGCCGTGCCGGATGCGCCAGGTCTCGGCGTCGAACTCGACTGGGAGCAGGTTAACAAAGCGCATGAAGCGTATAAAAAACTGCCCGGCGGCGCGCGCAATGACGCAGGCCCGATGCAGTACCTGATCCCTGGCTGGACTTTTGACCGTAAACGTCCCGTTTTCGGCCGTCACTGATTGTGTAATTTAATAAGGACCGAATTATGAGCACACAATTTACTACCCCGGTTGTGACCTCCATGCAGGTGATTCCGGTTGCAGGCCACGACAGTATGCTAATGAACCTGAGCGGCGCGCACGCCCCGTTCTTCACGCGTAATATTGTGGTGATGAAAGATAACGCTGGTCATACTGGCGTTGGCGAAATTCCCGGTGGCGAGAAAATCCGTAAGACTCTGGAGGATGCCATCCCGCTTGTAGCAGGTAAGACGCTGGGGGAATATAAAAACGTACTGAGCGCCGTGCGCAATACGTTTGCCGATCGCGATGCGGGCGGTCGCGGTTTGCAGACCTTCGATCTGCGTACCACTATTCATGTGGTGACCGGGATTGAAGCGGCAATGCTTGATCTGCTGGGGCAGCATCTGGGCGTGAACGTGGCGTCACTGTTAGGAGAGGGTCAGCAGCGTAGTGAAGTAGAAATGCTGGGCTACCTGTTCTTCGTTGGCAATCGTAAAGCGACGCCGCTGCCCTACCAGAGCCAGCCGGATGAGAAGTGCGACTGGTATCGTCTGCGTCACGAGGAAGCGATGACGCCAGATGCGGTTGTTCGCCTGGCGGAAGCGGCATATGAGAAGTATGGTTTTAATGACTTTAAACTGAAAGGCGGCGTGCTGGCCGGGGAAGAAGAAGCGGAATCAATTGTCGCGCTGGCGAAACGCTTCCCGCAGGCGCGCGTGACGCTGGATCCAAACGGCGCCTGGTCGCTGAATGAAGCGATCAAAATCGGCAAATATCTGAAAGGCGCCCTGGCCTATGCGGAAGATCCTTGCGGCGCCGAGCAGGGTTTCTCCGGGCGTGAAGTGATGGCTGAATTCCGTCGCGCCACCGGGCTGCCGACGGCGACCAACATGATTGCCACCGACTGGCGTCAGATGGGGCATACGTTGTCGCTGCAGTCCGTGGATATTCCACTGGCGGATCCGCACTTCTGGACTATGCAGGGTTCCGTCCGGGTGGCGCAGATGTGTCACGAGTTCGGTCTGACCTGGGGCTCGCACTCTAACAATCACTTTGATATTTCGCTGGCAATGTTTACTCACGTGGCAGCGGCGGCTCCGGGCAAGATCACCGCTATTGATACTCACTGGATCTGGCAGGAAGGCAACCAGCGTTTGACTAAAGAACCGTTTGAAATCAAAGGCGGGATGGTTCAGGTTCCGGCGAAACCCGGTCTGGGCGTAGAGATCGATATGGACCAGGTAATGAAAGCCCACGAGCTGTATCAGAAACACGGTCTCGGCGCGCGCGATGATGCCATGGGGATGCAGTACCTGATCCCGAACTGGACGTATGATAACAAACGTCCGTGCATGGTGCGCTAAGGACATGCCGGTCCCTGCGGGGCCGGTTTTTTTCCGCGGTGTGGGGTAAATGCTCATTTTAAGGACAGCTTATGAAGATCGTGATCGCGCCTGATTCATACAAGGAGAGCCTGAGTGCACTGGATGTTGCAACTGCGATAGAGCAGGGTTTCCGGGAGATTTATCCCGACGCGGAATATATCAAACTGCCGGTTGCTGATGGCGGCGAAGGGACTGTTGAAGCCATGGTGGCCGCCACGCAGGGATATCGGGTTGCGGTTACCGTTACGGGGCCGCTTGGTGAACCGGTGGCGGCTTTTTATGGGCTTTCGGGCGATAAGCAGTGCGCTTTTATCGAAATGGCGGCAGCAAGCGGCCTGGAAAGCGTACCCGCAGCGCAACGTAATCCGCTGTTAACCACGTCGTGGGGAACCGGTGAGCTTATTCGTCACGCCCTGGACGCAGGCGTTAAGCAGATCATTATCGGTATTGGCGGCAGTGCGACTAACGACGGCGGCGCAGGAATGGTGCAGGCGCTGGGCGCAAAGCTGTTGACTAAAGACAATCAGCAAATTGCCCCTGGCGGCGGCGCACTGGATAATCTGGCGCGCATTGATGTTAGCGGGCTTGATCCACGTCTGGGCGGATGTCGTATTGACGTTGCCTGTGATGTCACCAACCCGCTGACGGGGCCGCAAGGCGCGACGGCGGTATTTGGGCCGCAAAAAGGCGCAACGGCGGAGATGATCGTTAGCCTGGATAAGGGGTTGGCCCACTTTGCCGAGATTATCTATCGTGACTTAGATGTTGATGTGTTGAATCTTGAAGGCGGCGGCGCGGCGGGTGGTATGGGCGCGGGATTATATGCCTTTTGCGGGGCGAAACTGCGGCCCGGCATCGAGATTGTGACTGACGCTTTACATCTTGTTGATGTGGTGGCTGATGCGGATCTGGTGATTACCGGTGAAGGGCGTATTGATAGCCAGACTATTCACGGAAAAGTTCCGGTTGGCGTGGCGAGAGTGGCAAAACGCTATGATATCCCCGTGATTGGGATTGCCGGAAGCCTGACCGCGGATGTCGGCGTGGTGCATCAGCATGGCCTGGACGCTGTTTTCAGCGTCATTTACGCTATTTGTACGCTTAATGAGGCGCTGGAAAATGCGGCTGACAACGTGCGTATGACGGCAAGAAACATCGCCTCGGTACTGAAAATGGGGCAAATGTTATAAGTTTTCCCCGGCCGAACGCCTGGCCGGGGTTTTACATTCCCGTCAGCTTACACCCTTCTCGTGTGACGTTATTCATCTCATCCAGCAGTTCCAGAAGCTCGGGTTCCAGCGCTTCGGCAGCGGTGCCAGCGCGCAGTTGCCTCTCGATGGTCTGACATATTTTTTTCAGCCGCGGCACGCCGCTGTAGCTACAGCTGCCGTGGAGTTTATGAATCAAATCCAGCAAGCCTTCCGGATGTTCACCGACCAGTTGCTCCTCTACCGTATTACGGACTTCCGGCATAAAAGCGATGAGCATTTGTAGCATTTCCCGCGCCAGGTCCGGCTTCATCGCTGACTGGCGCAGCGCCAGTTGCCAGTCAAGAGTGACGTTATCATTAATGGGCATTTCGCTGGTGTGTGTCGCCGTATGCTTTCCCGGCTGGTAGCGAAGCAACAGGCTGTAGAGTTTATCTTCCTCAATAGGCTTCGCCAGATAATCGTTCATTCCCGCGCTCAGTAATTTCTCCCGCTGTCCTTCCAGCGCGTGCGCCGTTACGGCGATCACCGGCGTGTGTTGCTGATGAGGAATCTGGTGAATCAGTTCGCAGGCGCGGATCCCGTCCATATCCGGCATTTGAATATCCATCAGAATCAGATCCTGCTGCGCGTCCCTGGCTCGTTCGACGGCGTGCTGCCCGTTATCACACAGGATGACGTGCTGAACCAGGTCTTCCAGTAGTGCGCCGATAAGCTTAAGATTCGCTGGATTGTCATCCACCGCCATCACCGTCATCGGCAGTTTTTTACTCTCTGAACGCGCTGGCAGGGTCGTGGATTGCGCCAGGCATGAGGCCATCAACGCAGGAAGCAAACGCGTTGAGGTCAGGGGTTTGAGTAAACACGCTGCGATGCCATTATGCTTCAGCGCTTCGGCACTTACCTGAGCGTGGCACGGTAGCGCCAGCAGCAGATGGTCGGCTAGCGTACAGGCTCTTTCCAGCTTATCGCGGTGCTGATTCAGATCGCGTATTGATACCGGAATACCGACCAACAGAATATCGTAATGAGCATCCGGTAGAGAGGCCAGGGTCGGGAAGTAGGCCACCTTCAGCGGCGTGGTTTCCAGTAGCTCCATCGTACACTGCGCCGCTACCGTATTCGCTTCAATATAGGCTAGCTTCTTTCCCTCCAGACAGTCGGTCGATACGCTGTCGGGAACCGCGTTAGGATTGAGATCGAGACTGATATGGAACCAGAATGTTGAACCGCGATTCGGCTGGCTATGGAAGGAGATATCTCCGCCCATCTCTCTTACCAGGCGCTGGGTGATGACCAGCCCCAGACCGGTACCACCATGACGACGGGAAATACTGGCGTCTGCCTGGCGGAATGCCTGAAACAGGCGCGATTGGTCGCGTTCAGGAATACCGATACCGGTATCGTGGATCTGTACTTCAATTTGCACTCTTGAGTTGCTGATATCGCGCTGTTCTACCCGTACGTCTATATTGCCGTGTTCAGTGAACTTGATGGCGTTACCGATGAGGTTGGTAATAATTTGCTGCAGGCGCAGCGGGTCGCCAATCACATTATCCGGCACATCATTTTTGATGCTCAGCGTCAGTTCCAGTCCTTTATCATGCGCCGAGTGTGCCAACAGTGTGACCACTTCATCCAGTGAATTGCGCAGCAGGAACGGAATACTTTCGAGAATGAGCTTTCCGGCTTCAAGCTTAGAGAAGTCCAGAACATCGTTAATGATGGCCAACAGATTGTTCGCTGAACGCTCAATCGTTGTGAGATGATCGCGCTGGGTGGTATTTAAATCGGTTTTCAGCGCCAGACGCGTAAAACCAATAACCCCGTTAAGCGGGGTACGCAGCTCATGGGACATATTGGCGAGGAATTCGGATTTAATCCGCGCCGCTTCCTGTGCGCGTTTTTTCGCCAGATCCAGCTCAACGTTCTGGATCTCCATCTGCTCAAGGGTTTCACGCAGATCGGACGTCGCCTGATCGACGTTATGCTGCATCTCCTCATGGTAGGCCGCCAGCGACATCGCCATGGAGTTAATGCCGTTTTTTAGCATATCCAGCTCACCGAGCATAAAGCCTTCAACGCGGCTATCAAGCTGCCCGCGACGAATACGATCAACGGTATTGACCATATTACGAATTGGCCCGGTGACGTCACGCATCAGCCGCCAGCCGAAGATCAGCGCGATACCGATACAGAACAGCATCATCACGCTGGAGATGAAAATCTCTTTATATTGCTGTAATCGTACCGATTTAAGATCCAGTTCAAGCGCCACATAGCCCAGCATATTATCCGGCATCTTAGCGTCACTCTCCGGTGATTCATCCGGTGAATAGCTTTCTGAGACAATAGGGGTGCGTAAAATCATCAAATCATCATGGCGAGTAACGCTTAAATGGCGGGGGAAGGGGGTACCTTCCGGCAACTGAAGCTCACCGGGATCGAGCTGAAAGTTGGAGGTGACAAACAGCCTGTTGTGCGAGTCATAAATGGAAATGGCCCGTACAATTTCGGAATGGCGGCGATGTAGCACGCTGATTAACTGCCCGATTGACTCGCGGTTTTGCAAATTCATGCCATATTCGCTGGAGACCGCCAGTGGTTCGATAATACTGGCTCCGGCATCTTCAAGCTGGCGCTGTAGATCGTTATAGCGGTGTGCGACGAAAAAAATACTGAGCAGCAAACCGATCAGGACGGTCGGCGCCAGAATAAGCATCATCATGCGGGCACGAAGGCTGTAGTTGGTCATGCGGTTCCATTATGGGAGAATAGACATATCATTCTTCAGGCGGCGAGCGTGTAGCTGGTGTGTCGCAACCTGAAGGAACGCATATTTTGAGTCAATATCTTTAATTGAGACATATCTCTACGATGGCGCAATTCTACTCTGCAAAACGGCGTGTGACGACGCGCCAGATCATACCTGTTACGGTAAATGACCTTGACCCTTTTGGCCAGGGTGTTGCGCGTCACCAGGGTAAAACATTATTTATTCCCGGATTATTGCCGCAAGAGCAGGCCGACGTTGTGCTGGTCGACGAGAAAAAACAGTATGCCCACGCTCAGGTTAAACGCCGTCTTAGCGATAGTCCACAGCGGCAGACTCCGCGCTGCCCGCATTTTGGCGTATGCGGCGGATGCCAGCAACAGCATGCCAGCATTGCGTTGCAGCAGCAGAGCAAACGCGCTGCGCTGGCCAGACTAATGAAGCGGGATGTTGATGAGATTATCGCCGGGGCGCCGTGGGGCTATCGTCGGCGGGCGCGTCTGAGCTTGAATTATCAGTCAAGGACCCAACAATTACAGGTAGGCTTCCGCAAGGCTAATTCAAATGAAATTGTCGATGTGGTGCAATGCCCTGTACTGGTGCCTGAACTTGGTGCATTGCTGCCTGCGGTGCGTGAATGCCTGTCAGGCCTACAGGGGGGTCGTCTGCTCGGGCATGTTGAACTGGTCCAGGCGGATAACGGCCCGTTGATGGTGTTGCGTCACACCGCTTCGCTCCCGGCGACAGATAAAGAAAAACTGGAACGCTTTTCGCAATCCCACGGGCTTGCGCTGTATCTCGCCCCGCAGAGCGAAATACTGGAACATATTCGCGGGGAGAATCCCTGGTACACATCGGACGGTCTACGCTTAGTGTTCAGTCCGCGCGATTTTATCCAGGTGAACGATGGCGTTAACCAACTGATGGTGCGCACGGCGCTGGCGTGGCTTGATATTCAGCCGCAGGATCGGGTGCTGGATCTGTTTTGCGGAATGGGCAACTTTACCCTGCCGCTGGCGAAGCGGGCGGCGCAGGTTGTCGGCGTTGAAGGCGTTCCCGCACTGGTGGAGAAGGGGCGAGAGAATGCGGCGCTGAATGGATTGCGAAATGTGACTTTCTTTCATGAAAATCTGGAAGAAGATGTTACCCGCCAGGCGTGGGCGAAGCATGGGTTTGATAAAGTGTTGCTCGACCCGGCGCGCGCCGGTGCGCCGGGCGTAATGTTACATATTATAAAGTTAGCGCCGCGTCGGGTGGTGTATGTTTCCTGTAACCCGGCGACGCTGGCACGCGATAGCGACGTTTTATTGCAGGCGGGATATAAAATTCAGCGCCTGGCAATGCTGGATATGTTTCCACATACCGGCCATCTGGAATCAATGGTGTTGTTTGAGCACGAGCTTACACAAAATCATTCGGATCGCATTGGGGCGGCGGAAGCCCGGGCTGATGCGGTTTGAAGAAAAAAGTGTAAAAGTTGAAGCTTGCCGACTTCGGCAGGCTGGTCCCTTAAGGAGAGGACAATGGTTGCGGTAAGAAGTGCACATTTAAATAAAGCTGGTGAATTTGACCCGAAGAAATGGATCGCGAGTCTGGGGATTTCCAGCCAGCAGTCGTGTGAACGCTTAGCCGAAACCTGGGATTATTGTCGAGAGAAAACGCAGGGACACCCGCAGGCGGAGCTGTTGCTATGGCGCGGCGTGGAGATGGTGGAAATCCTCTCCATGCTGAGCATGGATAGCGACACGCTGCGTGCCGCGCTGCTTTTCCCGCTGGCGGACGGTAACGTTGTCAGTGAGGAGATCCTCCAGGAGAGCGTGGGCAAGTCCGTCGTTTCCCTTATTCACGGCGTGCGGGATATGGCGGCGATACGCCAGCTTAAAGCCACCCATACCGATTCCGTTTCTTCTGAGCAGGTGGATAACATTCGCCGCATGCTGCTGGCGATGGTCGATGATTTCCGCTGCGTGGTGATTAAGCTGGCAGAGCGTATTGCGCATCTGCGTGAAGTGAAGGATGCCCCGGAAGATGAGCGCGTGCTGGCGGCTAAAGAGTGCACCAATATCTATGCGCCGCTGGCCAACCGTCTGGGGATTGGTCAGCTTAAGTGGGAGCTGGAAGATTATTGCTTCCGCTATCTGCATCCGGCGGAATACAAGCGTATCGCTAAATTGCTGCATGAGCGTCGTATCGATCGCGAACACTATATTGACGAGTTCGTCGGTAAGCTGCGCGCGGAGATGAAAGCCGAAGGCGTTAAGGCCGAGGTCTATGGGCGACCAAAGCATATTTACAGCATCTGGCGCAAAATGCAGAAAAAACATCTCGCCTTTGATGAACTGTTTGATGTCCGCGCGGTGCGTATTGTCGCTGAGCGCCTGCAGGACTGCTATGCCGCGTTGGGGATCGTACACACTCACTACCGTCATTTGCCGGATGAGTTTGATGATTATGTCGCCAATCCGAAGCCGAATGGCTATCAGTCGATTCATACTGTCGTACTTGGCCCGAGCGGCAAGACCATTGAAATTCAAATTCGTACCCGCCAGATGCATGAAGATGCCGAACTGGGGGTGGCTGCCCACTGGAAGTACAAGGAGGGAGCCAGCGCAGGCGCCAGCGGCGGACGAGGTTACGAAGATCGTATTGCCTGGCTGCGGAAACTGATTGCCTGGCAGGAAGAGATGGCGGATTCCGGCGAAATGCTGGATGAGGTTCGTAGCCAGGTCTTTGACGACCGGGTGTATGTTTTTACGCCGAAGGGTGATGTTGTGGATTTGCCGGCGGGCTCAACGCCGCTGGATTTTGCCTACCATATTCACAGTGATGTTGGCCATCGCTGCATCGGGGCAAAAATCAGCGGGCGTATTGTGCCGTTCACCTATCAGTTGCAAATGGGGGATCAGATTGAAATCATTACCCAGAAGCAGCCGAACCCAAGCCGTGACTGGCTGAACCCGAACCTGGGCTACGTTACGACCAGCCGCGGGCGTTCCAAAATTCATGCCTGGTTCCGCAAACAGGATCGCGACAAAAATATTCTGGCTGGACGGCAGATCCTTGATGACGAGCTTGAGCATCTGGGGATTAGCCTCAAGGATGCGGAAAAACACCTGCTGCCGCGTTATAACTTCAACGATCAGGATGAGCTGCTGGCGGCGATTGGCGGTGGTGATATTCGTCTTAATCAGATGGTTAACTTCCTGCAGGCGCAGTTCAATAAGCCAAGTGCGGCGGAACAGGATGCGGCGGCGCTGAAGCAACTGCAGCAGAAGACCTATACTCCGCAAAACCGCAGCAAAGATAATGGCCGCGTGGTGGTGGAAGGTGTGGGTAATCTGATGCACCACATTGCGCGCTGCTGCCAGCCGATCCCGGGGGATGAGATTGTCGGCTTTATCACCCAAGGGCGCGGGATCTCTGTGCATCGGGCGGATTGCGAACAGCTTGCGGAGCTGCAATCTCATGCGCCGGAGCGCATTGTTGACGCGGTATGGGGAGAAAGCTACTCGGCGGGGTATTCGTTGGTTGTGCGCGTCCAGGCTAACGACCGTAGCGGTCTGCTGCGGGATATCACCACCATTCTGGCAAATGAGAAGGTCAATGTGCTGGGGGTTGCCAGCCGCAGCGATACCAAACAACAACTGGCAACGATTGATATGACCATTGAAATCTACAATCTACAGGTACTGGGTCGCGTGCTCAGTAAACTCAACCAGGTGCCGGATGTGATCGACGCGCGTCGCTTGCATGGTAATTAATCGCTTTCCAGGCCGGATAACGCATCAGCCGCTATCCGGCATTTTTTTACCTGATAAGGCCTGACGTGTCTTATCAGGCCTACGTTGGTGACAAATTTCAGGATTTTCACATGAATCAAATCGATCGCCTGCTTGGCATCATGCAACGTTTACGCGACCCGGAAAATGGCTGTCCGTGGGATAAAGAGCAGACGTTTGCGACCATCGCGCCTTATACCCTCGAAGAAACCTATGAAGTGCTCGACGCTATCGCCCGGGAAGATTTCGACGATCTTCGCGGCGAACTGGGCGACCTGCTGTTTCAGGTCGTATTCTATGCTCAGATGGCGCAGGAAGAGGGACGCTTTGATTTCAACGACGTCTGCGCGGCGATCGGCGACAAGCTGGAGCGCCGTCACCCGCATATTTTCGGTGATGCGTCCGCGGGCAACAGCAGCGAAGTACTGGCGCGTTGGGAGCAGATTAAAAGCGCTGAGCGTGCGGAAAAGTCACAGCACTCCGCGCTGGATGATATTCCCCATAGTCTGCCCGCGCTGATGCGCGCGCATAAGATTCAACGACGCTGCTCGGCGGTGGGTTTTGACTGGACTTCCCTTGGCCCGGTGCTGGACAAAGTGCATGAAGAGATGGATGAAGTGATGCACGAAGCGCAGCAGGCGGTGGTGGATGACGCTAAACTGGAAGAGGAAGTGGGCGATCTGCTGTTTGCGACGGTGAATTTATCCCGCCATTTGGGGGTAAAAGCTGAAGTCGCGCTGCAAAAAGCCAACCTCAAATTTGAGCGACGTTTCCGTGAAGTTGAGCGGATTATCGCCGCGCGCGGTCTGGAAATGACCGGCGTCGACCTCGATATCATGGAGCAGGTGTGGCAGGAAGTAAAACGCCAGGAAACTGATCTCTAAAGAGTTTTCGTGATCAAGCGCGATTTGTGTGATTTTTTAAATAACAAGCGCTTGATTTACGTCAAAAACATTTCGCCAAAAGCGGCTATTTTCTCACTCCCCGCGTTTGTGTGAGCCGGATGAAGAGGAGGGATAATGAAAGTTTGTGGCGTCAGTCATGATCGGGTATACTGCTTTCCCGTCCTGGTTATTCCATCGTCTTTTAAACCTAACTTCTCAGGTTCAGCATGACAACGAACTATATTTTTGTGACCGGCGGGGTCGTATCCTCTCTGGGTAAAGGCATTGCCGCAGCTTCCCTCGCAGCCATTCTTGAAGCCCGTGGGCTTAACGTGACCATGATGAAACTGGATCCGTACATCAACGTCGATCCAGGTACCATGAGCCCAATCCAACACGGGGAAGTGTTCGTTACTGAAGACGGCGCTGAAACCGATCTGGACCTGGGCCACTATGAGCGTTTCATTCGCACCAAGATGAGCCGCCGCAACAACTTCACAACCGGCCGTATCTATTCCGACGTTCTGCGTAAAGAGCGCCGTGGCGATTATCTGGGCGCGACCGTACAGGTTATTCCGCACATCACCAACGCCATCAAAGAGCGCGTGCTCGCGGGTGGCGAAGGCCATGATGTGGTGCTGGTCGAAATTGGCGGCACGGTAGGTGATATCGAGTCTCTGCCGTTCCTCGAAGCTATTCGGCAGTTGGCGGTGGATATCGGTCGTGAAAACGCGCTGTTTATGCATTTAACCCTGGTGCCATACATGGCTGCTGCGGGTGAAGTCAAAACCAAACCGACCCAGCACTCCGTTAAAGAGCTGCTCTCCATCGGTATTCAGCCTGATATCCTGGTCTGCCGCTCCGATCGCGCGATTCCGGCGAACGAACGCGCCAAAATTGCATTGTTCTGCAATGTGCCGGAAAAAGCGGTTATTTCGATGAAAGATGTCGATTCCATTTATAAAATTCCAGGCCTGTTGAAATCTCAGGGGCTGGACGATTATATTTGTAAACGATTCAGCTTAAACTGTCCGGAAGCGAACCTGGCCGAGTGGGAACAGGTTATCTACGAAGAAGCGAATCCGGCAGGTGAAGTCACCATCGGGATGGTCGGCAAGTACATTGAACTGCCGGATGCCTATAAATCGGTGATTGAAGCGCTGAAACACGGTGGTCTGAAAAACCGCGTAACCGTCAACATCAAGCTGATCGATTCGCAGGATGTTGAAACGCGCGGCGTCGAAATTCTGAAGAATCTGGACGCTATCCTGATCCCCGGCGGCTTCGGCTATCGCGGAGTTGAAGGTAAGATTGCCACTGCGCGCTATGCGCGAGAAAACAATATTCCGTACCTGGGGATTTGTCTGGGTATGCAGGTTGCGCTGATTGAGTTTGCGCGCAACGTAGCGGGAATGGAAAACGCTAATTCCACGGAATTTGTGCCAGACTGTAAGTATCCGGTTGTGGCGCTGATTACCGAATGGCGTGATGAAGAAGGCAATGTTGAAGTACGTTCTGAGAAGAGCGATTTGGGCGGCACAATGCGCCTTGGGGCTCAGCAGTGCCAGCTCAGCGACGATAGTCTGGTGCGCCAGTTGTACGGTGAGCCAACCATTACCGAGCGCCACCGTCATCGCTACGAAGTCAATAATATGTTGTTAAAACCGATTGAAAATGCGGGCCTGCGCATTGCGGGCCGTTCCGGGGATGATCAGTTGGTCGAGATCATCGAGGTGCCGAACCATCCGTGGTTTGTTGCCTGTCAGTTCCATCCGGAGTTTACTTCGACGCCGCGTGATGGGCACCCGCTGTTTGCTGGCTTTGTGAAAGCCGCTGGCGAGTACCAGAAGCGTCAGGCGAAGTAAAAGAGTTAGAACGGCAATGCACCCATCAGGGTGCATTGTTTGTCTGGAGTTTTAGTTTAACTTGTACTGAGGAAAACCTAATGTCCAAAATCGTTAAAGTCATCGGTCGTGAAATCATCGACTCCCGTGGTAACCCGACTGTTGAAGCCGAAGTACACCTGGAAGGTGGTTTCGTTGGTATGGCAGCCGCTCCGTCAGGTGCTTCTACCGGTTCCCGCGAAGCGCTGGAACTGCGCGATGGCGACAAATCCCGTTTCCTGGGTAAAGGCGTAACCAAAGCTGTTGCAGCGGTTAACGGCCCGATCGCGCAGGCAATCCTTGGCAAAGACGCCAAAGATCAGGCTGGCATTGATAAAATCATGATCGACCTGGACGGTACTGAAAACAAATCTAACTTCGGTGCGAACGCAATCCTGGCGGTCTCTCTGGCTAACGCCAAAGCTGCTGCGGCGTCTAAAGGCCAGCCGCTGTATGAGCACATTGCTGAGCTGAACGGCACTCCGGGCAAATACTCTATGCCGGTTCCGATGATGAACATCATCAACGGCGGCGAACACGCTGACAACAACGTTGATATCCAGGAATTTATGATTCAGCCGGTTGGCGCGAAAACGGTAAAAGAAGCCATCCGTATGGGTTCTGAAGTTTTCCATCATCTGGCAAAAGTGCTGAAAGGCAAAGGCATGAACACCGCGGTGGGTGACGAAGGCGGCTATGCGCCGAACCTGGGCTCCAACGCTGAAGCTCTGGCCGTTATCGCTGAAGCAGTTAAAGCAGCTGGTTACGAGCTGGGCAAAGACATCACTCTGGCGATGGACTGCGCAGCGTCTGAGTTCTACAAAGACGGCAAATACGTTCTGGCTGGTGAAGGCAACAAAGCGTTCACCGCTGAAGAATTCACTCACTTCCTCGAAGAACTGACTAAACAGTACCCGATCGTGTCTATCGAAGACGGTCTGGACGAGTCTGACTGGGAAGGTTTCGCATACCAGACTAAAGTGCTGGGCGACAAAATCCAGCTGGTTGGCGACGATCTGTTCGTAACCAACACCAAGATCCTGAAAGAAGGCATCGAGAAAGGCATCGTTAACTCCATCCTGATCAAATTCAACCAGATCGGTTCGCTGACCGAAACGCTGGCTGCAATCAAAATGGCGAAAGACGCGGGCTACACTGCCGTTATCTCTCACCGTTCAGGCGAAACTGAAGATGCGACCATCGCTGACCTGGCTGTAGGTACTGCTGCTGGCCAGATCAAAACCGGTTCGATGAGCCGCTCTGACCGCGTTGCTAAATACAACCAGCTGATTCGTATCGAAGAAGCGTTGGGTGAAAAAGCGCCGTACAACGGTCGTAAAGAGATCAAAGGTCAGGCATAAGTCTGTCTTTATCTGATATGAAAATGCCAGCCTTCGGGCTGGCATGAGGCTGATGACAAACCTGATTTAGATATTGTGCTCGCATTTCTGCCGGGTGGCGGCTATCGCCTTACCTGGCATGTAAAACCAATAATATCATCATGTTATGGGTTTTTCGTAGGCCCGCGCAAGCGAAGCGCCGCCGGGCAATTCCGGAAAAACGCACTTTGTCAGCAATCTGATGCCAGCCTTCGGGCTGGCATTTTTTTGTCGGGACAAAATTGATTACTTAAAATCCACCGCCATTTGCTGTGGAATCGAAAGTCCGCGGGTTGTCTGCACGCAGCGATCGATATAATCGGTAAAGCGTGGTGGTTTCGGCATCCCCATACTGAGCAGTTTGTCGTTGCTGAATCGTACATTGAGCGTGGCGAAGGCACCATACAGGCGCATGGCTTTTAGCATCAGACGTTCGTTGCAGGGGCCGAAGATATCCTTCAGTTCACGACGCATGTTGACCAGTGTTTCATAGCTGACCTGAGCGTACTTGTTGCCAACCGGAGCTTGTTTTAGCGCGGATGCCATGGCGTTATCAATATCCGCAAACCTCACGCTATTTTCTTCTCCTGCCGAAATGTGTACCACCTCCCCATGGGCAAGGGGGCAATTAAGCAGCATCAGCAGCGCATCGGCGCAGTAATCGACGGGGATAACATCAATACGATCTTCCATAGAACACATAAATTTTTGCAGCATCAGACCCATACTGAACACCCAAAAGATGCTGCTGGAAGGCTGACAGCCGTGATGAGTATGACCAACAACAATAGAGGGACGGGCGATAACCAGCGGTAGCGTCGGGCACTCCTGCTGCATCAGACGTTCTATCGTGGATTTAGAGTGCGTATACTCAACCAGATGTTCAGCGTGCTCGCGAAATTCCGCGCTTTCTGCTACCAGTGAATTGGGTTCTGGTGAACATGACATTGCGGTCCCCACGTGCAGAAAGCGCTGAAGGCCGCTGACAAGGGCCATTCTTCGGGCAAATTTTAGCGTTCCTTCGACATTCACTTTCCAGATCAACGGGTTGTTGCCAAAGGAGGCAACGGCGGCGCAATTGATAACATGAGTGACCCGCTCCAGACGCGGGTCGTCAAGAAAAACGTCCGGGGCTGCCAAATCGCCCAGCAGAATGTTTTGCACGCCGAGTACCGCCAGTTTCTCTTCTGCAATATTGAATTTTCGCAGGTTTTCCTTTACCCGTTGAAGTGCCGCAGCATTATTATTGGCACGAACTAACAGCAGCAAATTAATTTCATTGGTCTGATTCAGAACGTTTTCTAAAATTGCACCACCCAGAAATCCGGTCGTACCTGTAATTAATAATGTGTTCATGAATGCTATCTCATTATGTTGGTTGACTGGATTCTAAGCGTCGACAATTAAACGGATATTAAATGGGAGTGTGCCGTAACATACGGTTTATTAAGATTATTTATATATATATGGCGCTGTGGATCGTATTTGACCTTGCGCGGGATTAAGAAATTCATTATTTAATGTATCAGTTTGTACATTCTTGAAATGTCGTGCTTTTGGCCTATTTTTTTATGCTTTTATCGTGACAACTTAAAATATTTTGTTACATCAAAAATGACGTTCGAATAGAGGCTGGTTTTAGCTGGAGTGATCAGGCTAATTAAATAACGATCTGTTTGCTCGTCGGCGTGAGGGTAAGGCATTATTTATTTTTTACCCGACTGCAACGCAGCCGGGGGCAAGACCTGAGCCGGTAAATCTGCGATAATGCGCGCTCATAACCCCAGACAGAGATGATTATGCAGTACCCGATTAACGAGATGTTCCAGACCTTGCAAGGCGAAGGTTACTTTACCGGCGTTCCCGCCATTTTTATTCGTTTACAGGGATGCCCGGTTGGTTGCGCCTGGTGCGATACCAAACATACCTGGGATAAGCTTGCCGATCGGGAAGTGTCGCTGTTCAGCATTCTGGCGAAGACCAAAGAGAGCGATAAATGGGGCCCGGCAAGCGGCGAAGATCTGCTGGCGATTATTGGGCGTCAGGGCTGGACGGCACGTCATGTGGTGATTACCGGTGGCGAACCCTGCATTCATGATTTAACGCCGTTAACTTCTCTGCTGGAGCAAAACGGTTTTAGCTGCCAGATAGAAACCAGCGGCACCCATGAGGTGCGCTGTACGCCACATACCTGGGTGACGGTATCGCCAAAGGTCAATATGCGCGGCGGCTATAATGTGCTGTCACAGGCGCTGGAGCGGGCTAATGAGATCAAGCACCCGGTTGGTCGCGTGCGTGATATTGAAGCGCTGGATGAACTACTGGCGACGCTGAACGACGATAAGCCGCGCATCATTGCCCTGCAGCCTATCAGCCAGAAAGAAGAGGCGACCCGCCTGTGTATTGAAACCTGTATCGCGCGGAACTGGCGCTTATCAATGCAGACGCACAAATATCTGAATATTGCGTGATAAAAAATCGTTCCCGGCCTGCAACTGTTCCCATTTGTGTGCAGGCCGGATAAGACGCAGCGCGTCGCCATCCGGCAAACCCAAAATCACTCGCCGCGATAGACGCAGCCTGCGGTACAGGTTTCTTTAATCATTACCGCGCTGAGCAGCGGAACCACCGGTTTGACCTGCTGCCAGATCCATTTTGCCAGCACCTCGCTGGTTGGATTGGACAGACCGGGAATGTCATTCAGATAGTAGTGATCCAGACGATCGTAAGTCGGCTTAAAGGCGGCTTTAAGCTCGGCGAAATCCATGATCCACCCGGTATGGGGATCGACCTCACCGGTAATCTCCAGACGCACCATAAAAGAGTGGCCGTGCAGGCGACCGCACTTATGGCCTTCCGGTACATGCGGCAGACGGTGAGCGGCTTCGAAGGTGAAATCTTTAAACAGCGTGGTGGACATCTTTTATTCTCAATATGGCAAAAAACCGCCGTAGGGTACCGGAAAGCACATTTTTTATCATTAACTAAAATGTCCCTGAGCAGAAAGTCATCGCGTTTACGCGGTTTTATTGAAATAACTCTTTATATTTCATGTTGTTATTTAATCGGTTTTGTTGTTAATAACTATAACTAAAACAGGTTAGTCCATTTGGTTATTTGTTATTTCCATCCCTTCTTTAATTGTTACTATCAGCACCGTTAACCTTATTGCTCGTCATACTTCGAGCTGCATGTGCGTTGGCAATAATTCGACCCATCTCAGGGCCTCGCCCGGACGACGTTGCCACAGTATCGCTGCCTGCAACCCGAATTATTTAGAGTAAATATATTCTCTTCTGTTTTATCGCGCTGACAGGGCGCGAATCACAGCTTTGCTTACTGGAACATAACGACGCATGACGACACAGGCCCCACCTTCCAATTTGCTACCGCTGAGTCCGGAGCAAATGGCTCGCCTTCAGGCGGCCACGACTGACTTCACGCCTGCCCAGTTGGCCTGGGTTTCTGGCTACTTCTGGGGGGCGCTGAACCAGCAGCCCGGCGCGGCGGTTGTCGCTCCAGCCCAGGCGGCAGAAGTGCCATCCATCACCCTTATTTCGGCATCGCAAACCGGTAACGCCCGCCGCGTCGCCGAAGCGCTGCGTGACGATCTGCAGGCCGCACAGCTCAATGTTAAACTGGTCAACGCCGGCGACTATAAATTCAAACACATTGCCGCCGAAAAACTGCTGGTCGTAGTGACGTCAACACAAGGCGAAGGTGAGCCGCCGGAAGAAGCCGTCGCGCTGCACAAGTTCCTGTTCTCGAAGAAAGCGCCGAAGCTGACCGATACGGCATTTGCCGTGTTTGGCCTGGGCGATACCTCCTATGAATTTTTCTGCCAGTCCGGTAAAGATTTTGATAGCAAACTGGCCGAACTGGGGGGCGAACGCCTGCTTGACCGGGTTGACGCTGATGTGGAATATCAGGCTGCCGCCGCCGAATGGCGCGCCCGCGTGGTCGAGGTGCTGAAGGCGCGCGCGCCTGCTGCTTCGCCGTCCCAACTGGCCACCAGCGGGGCGGTGAATGAGATCCACTCCAGCCCGTACAGCAAAGAAGCGCCGCTGACCGCGACCCTCGCAGTAAATCAAAAAATCACCGGCCGCGATTCAGAAAAAGATGTCCGTCATATTGAAATCGACCTCGGCGACTCGGGCCTGCGTTATCAGCCGGGCGATGCCCTGGGCGTGTGGTACCAGAACGATCCGGCGCTGGTAAAAGAGCTGGTGGAACTGCTGTGGCTGAAAGGCGATGAGCCGGTTACGGTAGAGGGAAAAACCCTGCCGCTTGCCGACGCGCTGGAGTGGCACGTCGAGCTGACGGTTAACACCGGTAACATTGTTGAGAGCTATGCCACCTTAACCCGCAGCGAGTCTCTGCTGCCGCTGGTGGGCGATAAAGCGCAGCTTCAGCATTATGCCGCGACCACGCCGATTGTCGACATGGTCCGTTTCTCTCCGGCACAGCTGGATGCTCAGGCGCTGATCGATCTGCTGCGTCCGTTAACCCCGCGGCTGTACTCTATCGCCTCATCCCAGGCGGAAGTGGAAAGCGAAGTACACATTACCGTTGGCGTGGTTCGGTATGATATTGAAGGCCGCGCCCGTGCTGGCGGCGCCTCCAGTTTCCTTGCCGATCGCGTTGAAGAAGATGGTGAAGTGCGGATCTTTATCGAACATAACGATAACTTCCGTCTGCCTGCCAACCCGCAGACGCCGGTGATCATGATTGGCCCAGGCACCGGCATCGCGCCGTTCCGCGCGTTTATGCAGCAGCGCGCGGCGGAAGGCGCAGAAGGCAAGAACTGGCTGTTCTTTGGCAACCCGCACTTTACCGAAGATTTCCTTTATCAGGTGGAGTGGCAGAGCTACGTCAAAGAGGGCGTACTGACCCGCATTGACCTGGCCTGGTCCCGCGATCAACAACAAAAAGTCTATGTTCAGGACAAGCTGCGCGAGCAGGGGGCTGAACTGTGGCGCTGGATTAACGATGGCGCCCATATTTATGTCTGCGGCGACGCGAATCGCATGGCAAAAGACGTTGAGCAGACGTTACTGGAAGTGATTGCCGAATACGGTGCGATGGACGCCGAAGCGGCGGACGAATTTTTAAGTGAGCTGCGCGTTGAGCGCCGTTATCAGCGAGATGTCTACTAATGAGCGAAAAACATCCAGGCCCGCTGGTGGTCGAAGGTAAACTGGCTGACGCCGAGCGTATGAAGCTGGAAAGCAACTATCTGCGCGGCACCATTGCAGAAGATTTGAACGACGGCCTGACCGGTGGTTTTAAAGGCGACAATTTTCTGCTGATCCGTTTTCACGGCATGTATCAGCAGGATGACCGCGATATTCGCGCCGAGCGTGCGGCGCAGAAGCTGGAGCCGCGTCATGCGATGCTCTTGCGCTGTCGCCTGCCGGGGGGCGTTATCACCACCAAACAGTGGCAGGCGATTGATAAATTCGCCGGTGAAAATACGATTTACGGTAGCATTCGTCTGACTAACCGCCAGACTTTCCAGTTTCACGGCATTCTGAAGAAGAACGTGAAGCCGGTACATCAGATGCTGCACTCCGTTGGGCTGGACTCGCTGGCCACCGCCAACGATATGAACCGTAATGTGCTCTGTACCTCTAATCCGTATGAGTCCCAGTTGCATGCGGAAGCCTACGAATGGGCGAAGAAGATCTCCGAGCACCTGCTGCCGCGCACTCGCGCTTATGCAGAGATCTGGCTGGATCAGAAAAAAGTCGCCACCACGGACGAAGAACCGATCCTCGGTCAGACTTATCTGCCGCGTAAGTTCAAAACCACCGTGGTGATCCCGCCGCAAAATGATATCGATCTGCACGCGAACGACATGAACTTCGTGGCGATTGCTGAAAATGGCAAGCTGGTGGGCTTTAACCTGCTGGTCGGTGGCGGCCTGTCTATCGAGCACGGGAATAAGAAAACCTATGCCCGTACGGCGAGCGAGTTTGGCTATTTGCCGGTGGAGCACACTCTGGCGGTGGCGGAAGCGGTGGTAACCACCCAGCGCGACTGGGGCAACCGGACCGACCGTAAAAATGCGAAAACCAAATATACTCTGGAACGCGTGGGCGTTGAGACTTTTAAGGCGGAAGTAGAGCGCCGTGCGGGCATCAAGTTTGAGCCGATTCGCCCGTATGAATTTACCAGTCGCGGAGACCGTATCGGCTGGGTGAAAGGCATCGACAATAACTGGCACCTGACGCTGTTTATTGAAAATGGTCGTATCCTCGACTATCCGGGGCGTCCGTTGAAGACTGGCCTGCTGAAAATTGCGAAGATCCATAAAGGGGAATTCCGCATTACGGCGAATCAGAATTTGATCATTGCCAGCGTTCCGGAAGAACAGAAAGCGAAGATCGAAAAGCTGGCCCGTGACCACGGCCTGATGAACGCCGTGACTCCGCAGCGTGAAAACTCGATGGCTTGCGTATCGTTCCCGACTTGTCCGCTGGCAATGGCCGAGGCAGAGCGCTTCCTGCCGTCATTTATTGATAAAGTCGAGGCGGTGATGAGCAAGCATGGGGTCGGCGATGAGCATATCGTTACCCGCGTCACCGGCTGCCCGAACGGCTGCGGTCGCGCGATGCTGGCGGAGGTTGGTCTGGTAGGGAAAGCGCCTGGGCGTTATAACCTGCATCTTGGCGGCAACCGCAGCGGGACGCGTATTCCGCGTATGTATCGGGAAAATATTACCGAGTCGGAAATCCTCGACTCTCTTGACGAACTGGTAGGGCGCTGGGCGAAAGAGCGCGAAGCGGGTGAAGGCTTCGGCGATTTTACGGTGCGTGCGGGCATTATTCGCCCGGTGCTCGACCCGGCCCGGGATTTCTGGGAATAACGTGCATCGCCGGATGGCGGCATAAATACCTTATCCGGCCTACGTAGACGATAGGCCGGATAAGCGTAGCGCCATCAGGCAAGGCAAACAGTGAGGAACTTATGTCCGTACTCGATCTAAACGTGCTTAACGAATTACCGAAGGTCGATCGTGTTTTGCAACTGGCGGAAACCAATAGTCAACTGGAAAAACTGAGCGCGCAACAGCGTGTCGAATGGGCGCTGGAAAATCTGCCGGGCGAATATGTGCTCTCTTCAAGCTTTGGTATTCAGGCGGCGGTGAGCCTGCATCTGGTTAATCAGGTACGTCCGGGTATTCCGGTCATTTTGACCGATACCGGCTATCTGTTCCCGGAAACCTACCAGTTTATCGACGAGTTAACGGATAAGCTCAACCTGAATCTGAAGGTCTATCGGGCGAAGGAGAGCGCGGCCTGGCAGGAAGCGCGCTATGGTAAGCTATGGGAGCAGGGCGTTGAGGGCATTGAGAAATACAATGACATCAACAAGGTTGAGCCGATGAACCGGGCGCTTGCAGAGCTTAACGCGCAAACGTGGTTTGCTGGCCTGCGCCGGGAGCAGTCCGGCAGCCGCGCGCATTTACCGGTTCTGGCGATCCAGCGTGGCATGTTTAAAGTGCTGCCGATCATCGACTGGGATAACCGCACCGTTTATCAGTATCTGCAAAAGCACGGCCTGAAATATCATCCTCTGTGGGATCAGGGCTATCTGTCGGTGGGCGATACCCACACCACCCGTAAATGGGAGCCGGGAATGGCGGAAGAAGAGACGCGCTTCTTTGGTCTGAAAAGAGAGTGCGGATTGCACGAAGGTTAATGTGAGTCCCGGCGCTGCCGGGATTTTTTTGTGTATATTAAGGTCTTCCTGATTAATGGAGTGATCTTGATGATGTTTAATTATTGGGGGAAAGCCCGGCGAGGGGATGATGAGGGAGGTGATGATTATCACTTACTGTGCTGGCATTCTCTGGATGTGGCGGCAGTTGGTTACTGGATGGTGCAGCATAATATCCATAATATCGCTGATTATCTTAAGAAAATGGGCCTGGATGACAGGGCTCAGGCAGCGCAGTTTTTTGCCTGGTTATTATGCTGGCATGATATCGGGAAATTCGCGCATTCTTTCCAACAGCTTTATATTCATGACAATCTTAACTCGCAGAATGACAATATAAAAAATTATGAGGCCATCCCGCATGCCACCCTGGGATATTGGCTGTGGAATGATTATCTGAGCGGGTATTCTGAACTTCTCCCAACATCTTCTCTTGCAGCCCGCAAGTTAAAGCGCGTCATTGCACTTTGGATGCCGCTTACGACCGGGCATCATGGGCGTCCACCGGCTTTGGTCGCGGAGCTGAAAAATTTTCGTCAGCAGGATAAAGAGGCGGCACGCGATTTTCTTGCCAGCATAAAATCGTTATTTCCGCTGTTTGAGATCCCTGAATTTTGGGATGACGATGATAGTATTGCTCTCTTTAAACATCTGTCATGGTTTATTTCAGCGACGATAGTGTTGGCTGATTGGGTCGGTTCTTCAACCCGATATTTTCCACGAATCGCTAAACCGATGGCTATTGAGTCATACTGGCGGCACCATGCGCTGGTGAAAGCAAAAATAGCCATTTCTGTTTTCCCGCCTTCTTCTGAAGTCGCGCCTTTTTCTGGTGTAAATGCGTTATTTCCTTTTATCCGGCATCCAACCCCGTTACAACAAAAAGCGCTTGAGCTGGATATTAATCAACAAGGTCCGCAATTATTCATTCTTGAAGATGTGACCGGTGCCGGGAAAACGGAAGCCGCGCTTATTCTGGCTAACCGCCTGATGGCCGCGGGAAGGGCGCAGGGCCTCTATTTTGGCTTGCCGACGATGGCGACGGCGAATGCTATGTTTGAGCGTCTGGCGGAGAGCTGGCTGGCGCTATACCAACCACATTCACGGCCCAGCCTGGTCCTGGCGCATAGCGCACGTGGATTAATGGCGCGTTTTAATCAGTCAATCTGGTCGGGCGATTTATCGGGTTCAGAAGAACCTGATGATCTTCAGCCTGACAGTCAGGGATGCGCGGCCTGGTTTACTGACAGCAATAAAAAAGCGCTGTTGGCCGAAGTCGGTGTTGGTACGCTCGATCAGGCGATGATGGCGGTGATGCCGTTTAAGCACAATAACCTGCGGATGCTGGGGCTGAACAAGAAGATTCTGGTCGCCGATGAGATCCATGCCTATGACGCTTATATGTCGCGAATTCTGGAGGGATTGATTGAAAAGCAGGCCAGTGACGGCAATACCACTATTCTGCTTTCCGCCACCCTATCTCAGCAGCAGCGGGACCGGCTGGTTGCCGCTTTTGCTAAAGGAACAAAGCGTCAGATTGAAGCGCCATTACTGGGTTATAGCGATTATCCCTGGTTAACGCAGGTCTCTGGTTCGCAGGTGATTTCGCAATATGTGGAAACCCGTAAAGAGGTTCAGCGCAGCGTCAAAGTGGCCTGGATACATAGCGAACAGGAGTGTATTGAACGCATTGAGAAGACCGTAAGTCAGGGGAAATGTATTGCGTGGATACGCAACTCTGTTGACGACGCAATTCGTATTTATCGCCAGCTTCTTGGCAGGGGGGGTATTCCGGCCGAAAACCTATTGTTATTCCATAGCCGCTTTGCTTTTTATGACCGTCAGCGAATTGAAAATCAGGCGCTGGCTCAGTTTGGTAAAAAAGGCGGGACGCAACGTAGTGGAAAGGTGTTGATCGCCACTCAGGTTATTGAACAGAGCCTGGATATTGACCTTGATGAAATGATCTCTGATTTAGCGCCTGTGGACTTGTTGATTCAGCGGGCGGGACGATTACAGCGTCATATTCGGGATTGTCATGGCTTATTGAAATTATCCGGACAGGATGAACGTGATGCGCCGGAGTTGCTGATTCAGGCTCCTGAATGGAATGACTCGCCACACGAGGACTGGTTTTCCAGCACCATGCGTAACAGCGCTTATGTCTATCCCGATCATGGGCGCCTGTGGCTCACTCAGCGTGTACTGCGTGAACAGGGGGAAATTCGCATGCCTCAGTCTGCCCGATTGCTGATCGAGTCGGTCTACGGCGAAGAGGTCAATATGCCGGAAAGTTTTGTGCAGACAGAGCAGGTGCGGGAGGGAAAATATTACTGCGACCGGGCATTTGCCGATCAAAACCTTATCAACTTTGCACCTGGATATAGCCCGGAAAGCAGCGATTTTTTACCGGAAAAATTGTCGACGCGCCTTGCTGAAGAGTCCATCACCCTATGGCTGGCGAAAATTGTCGATGGCGTTGTTACGCCTTATGCGTCAGGCGAGCACGCCTGGGAAATGAGCGTGCTGCGGGTACGCGAGGGATGGTGGAATAAACATCGTGAAGATTTTACGTTGCTTGACGGTAAGCCGTTTCGGCAGTGGTGCGTTGAGCAGCATCAGAATCAGGAGTTTGCGATGGTGATTGTGGTATCTGATTCTGAGACGTGTGGTTATTCGATGCATGAAGGGTTGATCGGAAAGGCAGATTAACGTGCCCCGGAGCCGGATGGCTCTGGGGCACATCCCCGCTGGCGCGGGGAACGATACAGAATTGCACTTACAGGCTTTCGTGATAAGCGGTTCATCCCTCGTAAAGAGGGAACGGATTGAGTTTATCAGATCTATCTTTCATTTTTTATATTCGTTTAATGGCATTCGTTATAAGCATAGTTTTTTATTTTTTGGTGATGTAATATCCATGTGATTGATATGGTTTACAGCTTCAGAGCGTCTTGATAAGAAGACATGTCCTGAAGCCTCATTATGTTTTGCAGTTTGATCATGCTTTCAGCGCTTGGTTGTTATCAATAGCAAGGAATCCGTGATGGAAGAAAAATCAAAGCGGTACAAACGGCTATTTTGTCGGTTGATGATTCACCTGGGCAACAAGCTGACAGTGAGTTTTCAACTGTCAGTCCGTTAAAACTCAAGGGAACACTTTTGCGCCATGGACTGGCGCATCAGGTAAGGAAAAGGCATGTTTCCGATAAATTTAATTTCAACACCCTGGCTTCCCGTTCGTTTCAAAGACGGTTCCATTGGCAAACTGGCGCCAGTCAATCTGACAGATGAAAACGTGGTAGATGTCGCCGCCACGCGAGCGGATTTGCAGGGCGCAGCCTGGCAGTTCTTGCTGGGATTATTACAATGCACTGTCGCGCCGAAAAACAGTGCTCGCTGGGAGGATATCTGGTTCGACGATGGATTGAGCGCAGAAAAACTTCGTCAGGCGCTGGAACCGCTAGAGTCTGCCTTTCAGTTTGGTGCCGATACACCCTCTTTTATGCAGGATTTTGAACCCATAGGTGGCGAGAAAGTTTCAATCGCCTCATTGCTGCCGGAAATTCCTGGGGCGCAAACCACCAAATTTAATAAAGACCATTTTGTTAAGCGCGGCGTCACGCAGCACTTTTGCTCGCACTGCGCGGCGCTGGCGTTATTTTCGTTGCAGCTTAATGCGCCATCGGGCGGTAAAGGTTATCGAACCGGGCTGCGAGGCGGCGGGCCGATGACCACGCTTATCGAATTGCAGGAGTATCAGAGTAACCGGCAAACGCCTCTATGGCGCAAGCTATGGCTCAATGTTATGCCGCAGGATAGCGGTGGATTACCTTTGCCGGAGCAGTGCGATGCATCAGTCTTTCCCTGGTTAGCCGCCACCCGCACCAGTGAACTGGCAAATGCCGTCACAACCCCAGAACAGGTCAATCCGCTGCAGGCCTATTGGGGGATGCCAAGACGTATTCGTCTTGATTTTGCATCCACTCATTCAGGCTCTTGCGATCTCTGTGAAACTCACAGTGATGAACTGCTGAGTTCGATGACCGTAAAAAACTACGGCGTTAATTACGCGGGTTGGGTACACCCACTGACACCTTATCGCCTGCCGTTAAAAGAAGGTAGTGAACGCTATTCCGTCAAACCGCAGCCGGGCGGCCTTATCTGGCGGGACTGGCTGGGATTGAGTCAGGAAGGTACATCAGAAAATAACCGAGAATACCCGGCTCAGGTTGTTAAAACGTTCGCTACGCATAACCTTAAGGATATCAGGGTTGGATTGTGGGGCTTTGGCTATGATTTTGACAATATGAAAGCCCGCTGCTGGTATGAACATCACTTCCCGCTGTTATTAACCGAAAACATTATCCCCGATCTGCGGCAGGCGGCGCAAACGGCATCGCGTCACCTCGGCCTGCTACGTAGCGCATTAAAAGAGGCCTGGTTCTCTGATGCCAAAGGCGCACGCGGTGATTTCAGCTTTATTGATATCGACTTCTGGCATCTTACTCAGGCCTCTTTTCTGGAACTGGTTCGCGATATTGAAAGCGGCCAGAGCACAGAAAAAAGACTGAGCCAATGGCAAAATGATATCTGGTTATTTACCCGCCGCTACTTTGATGACCATGTTTTTACCAACCCCTACGAGGGCGGCGATCTTAAGCGAGTTATGCTGGCACGGAAAAAATATTTCACCAAAGCGAAAAAGCAGGAGGCTGCTGAATGAGTATTGTGGAAGACAATCATAAGGCCACGTTGCGCCGGTGGCATGAAGAGTTGCAGGAAAAACGCGGTCTGCGTGCCAGCCTGCGGCGCAGCAGAACGGTGAATGAAGTCTGCCTGTCGGAGGGATTTCGTTCTCTACTGATGCAGACTCACACGTTATGGAAAATAGAAGGGCAAGAGTGGCGTTTTACCGCGCTGGCGATAACCGCGGCGCTGGCCGCACATGTTAAATCTATTGTTAAAGAGCCGAATTTTGCTGCGCAGTTAGGCCAGATGACCGGCAATAACCCGGTGATGTCCGAACTGCGCTTTTCCCGGCTGTCTGCGGTGAAAACGCCTGATGAATTGCTGCGTCAGCTACTGCGTGCGGTTCGGCTGCTTAATGGCGCGGTGAATCTTCCGTCACTGGCAGATGACATCTTTTGCTGGTGTCGGGAAAACGACGAACTGCTTAACCATATCCGCCGCCGCCAGCGGCCAACTGAATTTATCCGTATCCGCTGGGCGCTGGAGTATTACCAGGCCGGTGATGCCAACAACGACGATTAATAAGGGACTCTCAGATGACCACGTTTATTCAACTGCATTTACTGACCGCATATCCGGCTGCCAACCTGAACCGTGATGACACCGGTTCGCCGAAAACGGTCGTGCTCGGTGGCGCGACGCGTCTTCGCGTTTCTTCACAAAGCCTGAAGCGCGCCTGGCGCACATCCGAACTTTTTGAACAGGCTCTTGCCGGAAATATTGGTATTCGTAGCGGACGTATTGCGCGTGAGGTGGCGAAAATCCTGACGGAAAACGGCATCGATGACAAAAAGGCCGTCGAGTGGGTAAAACCGATTGCGGACTATTTAGGTAAAGCTAAAACGGAGAAGAAACCGAAAGAACCATTGACCAATGCTGAAACCGAGCAACTGGTGCATATCAGTCCGGCAGAGTTCGATGCGGTCATGGCGCTGGCGCATCGCCTGGCTGAAGAAAAACGAGCACCGAAAGAAGAAGAACTTTTGCTGCTGCGTCGCGATCGCATGGCAGTCGATATTGCCATGTTTGGCCGTATGCTGGCAAATAAACCGGAGTTCAATGTGGAAGCCGCGTGTCAGGTTGCGCATGCATTCGGCGTCAGTGAAACCATCGTGGAAGATGATTTTTTTACCGCGGTAGACGATCTGCGTAAACCTTCTGAGGATGCTGGCGCGGGGCATCTTGGTGAAGCCGGTTTCGGCTCGGCTCTGTTTTATACTTATATTTGTATCGACAAAGACCTGCTACTGAAAAATCTGAACGGCAATGAAGAGCTGGCGAATAAAACGCTGCGCGCTTTTACCGAGGCCGTGCTGAAAGTCTCGCCAACCGGCAAACAAAATAGCTTTGCCAGTCGTGCTTATGCGTCCTGGATGCTGGCGGAAAAAGGAACCGATCAACCTCGTTCACTGGCGGCGGCGTTTTACAACCCGATCAACGGCACCAACCAGCTGGAGGCCGCGATAAAACGCATTACTGAAATGCGCGAGAATATAAATACGGTTTACGAACAACGGACAGAATCCGTCGGTTTTGATGTGATGAATGGAAAGGGAAGCATCAAAGAGGTGCTGGATTTTATCAGCGCGTAAGGGGCTACTATGAGCCAGTATCTGATTTTTCAGCTTCAGGGGCCAATGGCTTCATGGGGCGTGGATGCCCCCGGAGAGGTGCGCCATAGTCATGAGTTACCCACGCGTTCGGCGCTACTGGGACTACTGGCGGCAGCCCTGGGGATTCGTCGCGATGAAGAAAAACGTCTGAACGAGTTTAATCAGCACTACGCATTTTTGTTATGTGCCAGCAGGGAGCCTCGTTGGGCGCGGGATTACCATACTGTCCAGATGCCGAAAGAAGTGCGTAAAGCCCGTTATTTCAGTCGTCGTGAAGAGTTAAGCGATCCTGAACTGCTGAGTGCGCTGATCTCCCGTCGGGATTATTACACCGACGCCTGGTGGATGGTGGCGATAGCGCAAACCTCCGGTGCGCCATATTCGCTGGAGCAACTACGAGATGCGTTACAACATCCGGTATTCTCTCTGTATCTGGGGCGTAAAAGCCATCCTCTGGCATTACCGCTTGCGCCCTTGCTGCTGGAAGGTTCCGCCCCGGATGTGCTGAGTGATGCGTATGATCAGTATCGGGAGAAGTTCAACAGGCTAAAAATTCCGTTAGCGGAATTACAGCCTCAGTGCTGGTGGGAGGGCGAACATGAAGGTCTGGAAGCCAATAAAGTCTTACGTCGTCGTGACAGGCCAATGAGTCGCCAGCAGTGGACGTTTGGCGAACGCACCGTTAATCAAGGCGTGCTGCTCATCAAGGAGGAACCGTGTATCTCGCAAAAATAACGCTGCATACCAGTAAGCTTTTACCATCACAACTGCTGAAATTAGTGGATCGCGGAGAATATGTGATGCACCAGTGGCTTTGGGAGCTGTTTCCCGGAAGAGGCGAACGGCAGTTTCTTTATCGTCGAGAGGAGCTTCAGGGAGCATTTCGTTTCTTTGTGCTTTCTCAACAACCACCGGCTGAGAGCGATATTTTCGATATCGAATATCGTTCGTTCTCAGCGACCTTAAGCCCGGGTCAAACGCTGCGTTTTAGCCTGCGAGCCAATCCAACGATTTGTAAAGCAGGTAAACGTCACGATCTGTTGATGGAAGCAAAACGTCAGGTGAAAGGGAAGAACGAGGACCTGGATATCTGGCAGCATCAACGGCAGACGGCGCAAGACTGGCTGGCGAAACAAGGGAAACAGAATGGATTTTCGCTCAGTGAAGTGAGTGTGGATGCGTATCGGCAGCAGCAGATTGTTCGGGCGAAGTCCCGGCAGATGATCCAGTTCAGCAGCGTGGACTATTCTGGCCTACTGGTGGTTAACGACCCAGCGTTATTTCTGCAGCGTCTGATTCAGGGATATGGGAAAAGCCGGGCTTTTGGCTGCGGGCTAATGCTGATTAAACCTGGAGACAAAGGGTGACTTATGTACCGCTCAGTCCCATTCCACTGAAAGATCGTACATCAATGATTTTCCTCCAGTATGGGCAGATTGATGTCCTGGATGGTGCATTTGTGTTGATCGATAAGACGGGGATACGTACTCATATTCCGGTAGGGTCTGTGGCCTGTATCATGCTGGAACCGGGGACTCGGGTTTCTCATGCGGCAGTGCGCCTGGCGTCAACGGTAGGAACACTACTGGTGTGGGTAGGAGAGGCCGGTGTCCGGGTTTACTCTTCCGGGCAGCCCGGCGGTGCGCGGGCAGACAAACTGTTGTATCAGGCGAAATTGGCGCTGGATGATGATTTACGTCTGAAAGTCGTGCGTAAAATGTATGAACTCCGTTTTCGTGAGCCGCCGCCTGCGCGTCGTTCTGTTGAGCAGCTGCGCGGTATTGAAGGTTCTCGTGTTCGTCAGACTTACGCATTGTTGGCTAAACAGTACGGAGTGAAGTGGCATGGCCGTAATTATGATCCTAAGGACTGGGAAAAAGGAGATGTGGTGAACCAATGTATCAGCGCTGCAACTTCATGCCTGTACGGGATTTCAGAAGCGGCAGTATTGGCGGCGGGTTATGCGCCGGCGATTGGTTTCATTCATAGTGGCAAGCCCCTTTCATTTGTTTATGACATCGCTGATATCATCAAATTTGAATCAGTGGTCCCGAAAGCATTTGAAATTGCTGCACGTGCTCCTTCCGAACCCGATCGTGAAGTCAGACTGGCCTGTCGTGATATTTTTCGTAGTACCAGGCTCACCGGAAAGCTTATCCCTTTGATTGAAGAGGTTCTCGCTGCTGGTGAGATTGAGCCACCGAAACCTGCGCCAGATATGCTGCCTCCCGCAATTCCTGAACCGCAGTCACTTGCTGATAATGGGCATAGAGGGCACGGTTAATGAGTATGGTGGTTGTTGTAACGGAAAATGTCCCCCCACGTTTGCGAGGACGACTTGCTATATGGCTCCTGGAAATCCGGGCTGGCGTATACGTAGGCGATGTCTCAAAACGTGTGCGAGAAATGATCTGGCAACAGGTTACCCAGTTGGGAGGTATTGGAAATATTGTTATGGCCTGGGCAACAAACACTGAGTCTGGTTTTGAGTTTCAAACCTGGGGGGAAAACCGTCGTATTCCGGTAGATTTGGATGGCTTGAGGTTGGTTTCTTTTCTTCCCATTGAAAATCAGTAGGTTACCTGCTCTTTAATAAGGTGGAGTTGTTACTAATAGGTTGGTATATTGTTTATTTCTAAAAAATCCTATAGAAAACAGATATATAAATTTAGTGTGTTCCCCGCGCCAGCGGGGATAAACCGGCATAATCGTATAGTCACGGCTCGCAACCCCAGTGTTCCCCGCGCCAGCGGGGATAAACCGTGGATGTGCAGGGCCACATAGCCTTAGTAATGGTGTTCCCCGCGCCAGCGGGGATAAACCGCAGAACCTTCGCTCTCAGATTGGCAACAGCACGTGTTCCCCGCGCCAGCGGGGATAAACCGGCACGTCAGTTTCTCCAGTTGGTCTCCGACACGTGTTCCCCGCGCCAGCGGGGATAAACCGTCTACGAGAAAGAGTATCCGGCGTTGACTGCAGTGTTCCCCGCGCCAGCGGGGATAAACCGGCCGTTCCTGCGGCAGCCAGCGCAACGCTGACGTGTTCCCCGCGCCAGCGGGGATAAACCGCGCATCAGAGAACAGCGGCGCTTCAACCTGCTGTGTTCCCCGCGCCAGCGGGGATAAACCGGTTTGGTGCAGGGTTTCGGCGGTTTGTGCCGTGTGTTCCCCGCGCCAGCGGGGATAAACCGAGTTCGAAAACCTCTACATGTGCGAGTTTGTCGTGTTCCCCGCGCCAGCGGGGATAAACCGTCAGCCAGGGAGTTCGAAGAGTTTGAGGTTGGGTGTTCCCCGCGCCAGCGGGGATAAACCGTTGAAAGCGCGATACAACTGGCAGCTCGGGATGTGTTCCCCGCGCCAGCGGGGATAAACCGTTGAAAGCGCGATACAACTGGCAGCTCGGGATGTGTTCCCCGCGCCAGCGGGGATAAACCGCAGGTTTTATTCACGCACTTTTTGCCACTTTAGTGTTCCCCGCGCCAGCGGGGATAAACCGCTAACGGTATTATCTGGAGTCTTCCGGATTCGGTGTTCCCCGCGCCAGCGGGGATAAACCGGGTGACAGCCTGGTGCTGAATGAGCAATTACTGTGTTCCCCGCGCCAGCGGGGATAAACCGTACTGCATCGCTCGGAGTTTGGCGAACCGTTGGTGTTCCCCGCGCCAGCGGGGATAAACCGTGCCTATCGGGCGCACTGGCGAGCAGGAATACGTGTTCCCCGCGCCAGCGGGGATAAACCGGTTGGCCGCAAGATGTTTGCCCAGGTGGAGCAGTGTTCCCCGCGCCAGCGGGGATAAACCGTACCCCGGCTGCGGGATCCTGCCGTCAAGACCGTGTTCCCCGCGCCAGCGGGGATAAACCGTGAAATCGTGAGTGTGCATCATCCGGTGTTTGGTGTTCCCCGCGCCAGCGGGGATAAACCGGCTTTCCCTAAAGCAGCATCGGGATCGATATTGTGTTCCCCGCGCCAGCGGGGATAAACCGCTTGTTATCTCCGCATCAGTCAGAGCGCGATCGTGTTCCCCGCGCCAGCGGGGATAAACCGGACAGCGCTGGCCGTAGCTGTTGCATCTGCGGCGTGTTCCCCGCGCCAGCGGGGATAAACCGGAAGAGCCTCCTGAGCAGGAGGACGACCTTGTGTGTTCCCCGCGCCAGCGGGGATAAACCGTTAAGTTGCCCTCTCCTTATCCTTAGGTGGAGGTGTTCCCCGCGCCAGCGGGGATAAACCGCATATTCAGCGCCGTGACTTGTTTTAACTTTGGTGTTCCCCGCGCCAGCGGGGATTATAGTCGCAAGACAGCAGGGGGAGACGCGGATAGGGTTTATCATTCGCCTTTGCGGGCGGGCTTTGCTGATAGCCTGTTTTGAGACGTTTTTTTCTCCGCTTTCGCCAGTTCTTTAACCAACGGCAGCATAATCCTCATGACATCGCGGCTGCGCTGCGCAATTCGGCCCGGCAGCGCTTTATCAATATGCTGCTGGTTATCCAGTTGCACATTATGCCAACTGGTGCCATTCGGGAACGAACGGGATTTGGCGCGCTGCTGATAACCATCTTTTCTTCCTAACGACCAGTTAGTGGCTTCCACGGACAGCACCGGGATGCCCGCTTCATCAAACACGCTGGCATCGTTACAGCAACTGGTACCTTTTGGGTAGGCAGGATTCAAACCGGGATTGCTGAATGCGCTAATACCTTTACTGTGCGCGATAGCCAGCGCCCGGTCGCGGGTTAGCTTACGCACCGAAGCTGGCGTGTTGCGGCCACTATTAAAGTAGAGCTTATCACCCACCACCAGATTATCGAGATTAATCACCAACAGCGTGTTTTTCTTCTCCGCGTCGCTCATGCGTTTCAGCAGGTTTTGCGCGCCAAGACGGCCTTCCTCTTCGCCGCTGGTAGCGATAAAGCGAATACCGTAGCGAGTAGGGACATTTTTTAGCTTTTCGGCAAGTTCCAGCATTACGCCAATCCCCAGCGCATTATCATCGATACCCTGCAGCGTCAGGCCACCGAGGTTATTTTCGACATCGGCATCGCTCTGCGGCGCGTAGGTATCAAGGTGCGCCATGATGATAATCTGTTGGCGATCTTTACCCTCATGCGCGGCGATAACCGTGCTGCCGGTGGCGTTTTGCCAGTTTTGGCGTTTATCGTTGTCGGTGTAAATATAACGGGTATTAAAACGGCGAATATCGCTCTTATAACCCATATGCATGAACTGCTGACGCAAATAATCTGCTGACAGCATCTCGGCGGGCGAGCCGGTCATTCTTCCGGGGAAAAAAGTGGCGATATGACGAGCTTGTGCATTGGCGGTTTCACCCAGGGCGCTCATTGCCGGGGCGGCGAAGAAGACAAAACCTGCGCCTAACGCCAGAGGGAGAAGGCGATGGCACAATGCGGAAAACATAGTCGGTCCTTAAGCACATAAAACAATTTTTCCCGCGTAGTATGAAACTGTGACCGTCGTTAAACAATTTCAATTGCGCTTAAATGGCGGAAAAATCGCATGTTAAGCACTTTTTGATATTTGCTTTTCCAGCTCGTTATTCCTTTGAGTAACAACTCATTCCATTTCGTCATTTCATTTGCTCTGAACCGCACCCTATAGTCGCCCTATTGTGATTGTAAGAGAGTTTTTGTGTAGTGGATTACTTGCCCTTGTTCGCCGAATTGAAAGAAAGATCCGTACTGGTTATCGGCGGTGGCGAGGTTGCCGCTCGCAAAATTACGTTTCTGTTACGTGCGCAAGCGAAGGTCCGGATTATTGCGGAAGCGTTGATTCCGGAACTGGCCAAGAAGGTTGAGCGCCAGGAAATTCAGTGGCAAGCGAGCGCATTTGAAGAGCAGCAGCTCGATGACGTTTTCCTGGTGATTGCCGCGACTGAAGATGATGACCTGAACCAGCGCGTCGCCGCCGCGGCTAACGCGCGCTATCGGTTAGTCAACGTGGTTGATAACCAGGCGCTGTGCTCGTTTATATTTCCTTCAATTGTCGATCGTTCTCCGCTGCTGGTGGCTATCTCTTCCAGCGGGAAGGCGCCGGTGCTTTCCCGCATTCTGCGCGAAAAAATAGAGGCGTTGCTGCCGGGCAATCTGGGGCGGCTGGTCGAAACGGCGAGCAACTGGCGCCACCATATTAAAATCCATCTCAAAACCACCGCCGAACGCCGCCGCTTTTGGGAGCGCGTGTTTACCGGCCGCTTTGCCAGCCTGATGCTGGCAGGCAACGAAGCCGAGGCGAAAAAGGCGCTGGAAGACGAACTCAGGCAGCCGGGAAAGCGCACCGGTGAAATTATTCTTGTCGGGGCAGGACCGGGCGATGCCGGGCTGCTGACCCTGCGCGGCCTGCAGGCTATTCAGCAGGCGGATGTGGTGTTTTATGACCATCTGGTTACTCCGGAGGTGCGTGAGCTGGTACGCCGCGACGCCGAGACGATCTGCGTTGGTAAAAGCGCGTCTGGTGTTTCCGTACCGCAGCAGGAGATCAACCGAATGCTGGTGGTGGCGGCAAAAGAGGGCAAAACGGTAATACGCCTGAAGGGCGGCGACCCGTTTATTTTCGGTCGCGGCGGTGAAGAACTACAGGCTGCGGCGGCTGCGGGTGTCCCGTTTCAGGTTGTTCCTGGCGTTACGGCCGCGGCGGGGGCGACGGCGTATGCCGGTATTCCGCTCACTCATCGGGATTATGCCCAGAGCACCACTTTTATTACCGGTCACGATAGTGCGGAAAACGCCTCACTCGACTGGGCACGACTGGCGCAAAGCGGACAGACCCTGGCGATTTACATGGGCAGTCTGAAAGCGGCGCAAATCAGCGCGCATCTGATCGCCCATGGTCGCGATCGCAATACCCCGGTAGCGGTGATCTCTCGCGGAACTCGCGCCGATCAGCAAACGAAGACCGGCATATTACAACAACTGGAACAGCTGGCGGAAGACGCTCCGATTCCCGCTCTGCTGGTGGTGGGCGAAGTGGTGCAATTACATCAACAGCTCGCCTGGTTTCAACACGCAACGACGGCAGAAGGGTTTAACTCTTCTGTGGTAAATATGGCTTAGTCCCGGCGCGACAGGCTATTTTATTTGCCATTTTGGCTCCGGGCAGTGCTCGTAATCCTCACGTACTTTTGTACGCTCCGGTTGCTGTGCGCTGTCCGTAACCAAACTGGCTGCAACAATAACGCCTGTTGCACCAGGCCTTATAAGGAACGGTTATGGACCAAAAACGACTCACTCACCTGCGGCAACTGGAGGCGGAAAGCATCCATATCATTCGCGAGGTGGCCGCCGAATTCTCTAACCCGGTGATGATGTACTCCATCGGTAAAGACTCCAGCGTAATGCTGCATCTGGCGCGTAAAGCGTTTTATCCCGGAACCCTGCCATTCCCGCTGCTGCATGTTGATACGGGCTGGAAATTTCGCGAAATGTACGAGTTCCGTGACCGTACCGCGAAAGCCTACGGCTGCGAGCTGCTGGTACATAAAAACCCGGAAGGGGTGGCGATGGGGATTAACCCGTTCGTTCACGGCAGCGCCAAGCATACCGATATCATGAAAACCGAAGGGCTCAAGCAGGCGCTGAATAAATACGGCTTTGACGCGGCGTTCGGCGGCGCGCGCCGCGATGAAGAGAAATCCCGCGCAAAAGAACGAATCTACTCTTTCCGCGATCGCTTCCACCGCTGGGACCCGAAAAATCAGCGCCCGGAACTGTGGCACAACTATAACGGCCAGATTAACAAAGGCGAAAGCATCCGCGTCTTCCCGCTCTCCAACTGGACCGAGCTGGATATCTGGCAGTACATCTATCTGGAAAACATTGAAATCGTTCCGCTGTATCTGGCGGCAGAACGCCCGGTGCTGGAGCGTGACGGCATGCTGATGATGATCGACGATGATCGGATTGATTTGCAACCTGGGGAGATGATCAAAAAACAGATGGTGCGCTTTCGCACCCTCGGTTGCTGGCCGCTGACCGGCGCGGTGGAGTCTAATGCGCAAACGCTGCCGGAGATCATCGAAGAGATGCTGGTCTCTACCACCAGCGAACGACAGGGGCGCGTGATTGACCGCGACCAGGCAGGCTCTATGGAGCTGAAGAAACGTCAGGGTTATTTCTAAGGAGCCGCCATGAATACCACTATTGCACAACAAATTGCCGATGAAGGCGGCGTAGAAGCCTATCTGCACGCTCAGCAGCACAAAAGCCTGCTGCGTTTTCTGACCTGCGGCAGCGTTGATGATGGTAAAAGCACCCTGATTGGCCGACTGCTGCACGATACCCGGCAGATTTATGAAGATCAGCTGTCATCGCTGCATAATGACAGCAAGCGTCACGGTACTCAGGGCGAAAAACTGGATCTGGCGTTGCTGGTGGACGGTCTGCAGGCGGAGCGCGAGCAAGGCATCACTATCGACGTGGCTTACCGTTATTTCTCTACCGAGAAACGTAAATTTATTATCGCCGATACGCCCGGGCACGAGCAGTACACCCGTAACATGGCGACCGGCGCGTCAACCTGCGAGCTGGCTATCCTGCTGATCGACGCGCGGAAAGGCGTGCTGGACCAAACCCGCCGTCACAGCTTTATCTCCACGCTGTTGGGGATCAAGCACCTGGTGGTGGCGGTGAACAAAATGGATCTTGTCGATTTTAGTGAAGAGATCTTTAACACCATCCGCGAAGAGTATCTGACCTTCGCTGAGCAACTGTCGGGCAACCCGGATATTCGTTTTGTGCCGCTGTCGGCGCTGGAAGGGGACAACGTCGCCAACCAGAGCGATAACATGCCGTGGTACAGCGGTCCGACGCTGCTGGAAGTGCTGGAAACCGTCGAGATTCAGCGAGTGGTGGAAAGTCAGCCGCTGCGTTTCCCGGTGCAGTACGTCAACCGCCCGAACCTCGATTTTCGCGGTTTTTCCGGTACGGTTGCGTCCGGCAACGTGACGGTCGGACAGCGCCTGAAGGTGCTGCCATCGGGCGTGGAATCCCGTGTCGCGCGCATTGTCACCTTTGATGGCGACCTGGAGCAGGCCGGAGCCGGGGAAGCGATTACTATCGTGCTGGAAGACGAGATTGATATTAGCCGCGGCGATCTGCTGGTGGACGCGTCGGTATCCCTGCCTGCGGTACAAAGCGCCAGCATTGATGTGGTGTGGATGGCGGAACAGGCGCTGGCTCCGGGTCAGAGCTATGACATTAAAATTGCCGGTAAGAAAACCCGCGCCCGTGTTGATAGGCTCCGCTATCAGGTTAACATCAACAACCTGACGCAGCATGATGTCGAATCGCTGCCGCTGAACGGGATTGGTCTGGTGGATCTGACCTTCGACGAACCAATGGTGCTGGATAAATATCAGGATAATCCGGTGACCGGCGGGCTGATCTTTATTGATCGTCTCTCTAACGTTACCGTGGGCGCAGGCCTGGTGCGTGAAACGAACGCACAGGCGCCGACGGCTGCGTCGCAATACAGTGCGTTTGAGCTTGAACTGAATCAACTGATTCGCAAGCACTTCCCGCACTGGGATGCGCGCGACTTGCTGGGGGGCAAGTAATGGCCGGGCATGATGAAAATATCGTCTGGCATGCTCATGCGGTAACGCGGGAAGATCGTGAAGCGCTGCATGGGCATAAGGGGGCGGTGGTCTGGTTTACGGGACTTTCCGGTTCAGGAAAATCAACGGTTGCTGGCGCGCTGGAAGAGGCGCTTCACAAACTGGGGGTCAGCACCTGGTTGCTTGATGGTGACAACGTGCGCCACGGTTTGTGCAGCGATCTTGGATTCAGCGATGATGACCGCAGAGAAAATATTCGCCGCGTGGGCGAAGTGGCGAAGCTCATGGTTGAGGCCGGCCTGGTCGTCCTGACGGCATTTATTTCTCCGCATCGCGCGGAGCGGCAAATGGTGCGCGAGCGCTTAGGCGAAGGGCGTTTTATCGAGGTTTTTGTCGACACGCCATTGGCCATCTGCGAAGCGCGGGACCCGAAAGGCTTGTACAAGAAGGCGCGGGCCGGACAATTGCGTAACTTTACCGGTATTGATTCAGTGTATGAATCTCCGGAGCAGGAAGACGTTCATCTCGACGGTCAACAATTGGTAACAAATTTGGTGCACCAACTATTAGACCTGCTCCGGGAGCGCGATATTATCAGATCCTGAAACGGCAGCGGCATCATTGATGGGTGCCGGTCGCCAGGTCAACAGGATTTATTATGCGCAATACCCAGAACATCAGTATTATTCGTTCAGAGCCGCCACCGGCAGTCAACGATGAGACCAACTGGTCTCTATCGGGGGCCGCCGTGGGGTTTATTTCATGGCTGCTCGCACTGGGTATTCCCTTCCTGATTTATGGCAGTAACACGCTTTTTTTTCTCCTCTACACCTGGCCGTTCTTTCTGGCGTTAATGCCGGTTGCCGTCGTGGTCGGCATCGCGCTGCATTCACTGCTGAACGGTAAACTTCAGTACAGCGTCTGTGCGACGTTGTTAACCGTCGGCCTGCTGTTCGGCCTGCTGTTCCTCTGGTTACTGGGTTAGTCCATTTTTCGAATGAATCTGGCCTGGGTATCAACGGTAAAAATGTGGTACAGTCCCCGCGTTACGCGGCGTCGTCCGCGCGCCCGGGTAGAGTACTCGCGCGAGTTATGGGATGATGATGCCGTTTTTCAGGGGGCAGAATGGGTAAATTAACGCTGCTATTATTGGCTTTGCTGGTCTGGCTTCAGTACTCGTTGTGGTTCGGCAAAAATGGTCTGCATGACTATAGCCGGGTTAATGACGATGTCTCCGCGCAGCAGGCAACTAACGCTAAATTAAAGGCTCGCAACGATCAGTTGTTCGCCGAAATTGACGATCTCAACGGCGGTCTGGAAGCGATCGAAGAGCGTGCGCGCAATGAACTCAGTATGACCCGCCCGGGCGAAACGTTTTATCGTCTGGTACCGGATGCGTCAAAACGCAACCAGGCGTCGGGGCAACAGCAGAATAATCGATAAACAGGCCCAGGATTACAACATGGCAGCCACTTTTCCGGGCGTTTGCGCCGTGGTGCCGGCAGCCGGTTTTGGCCGCCGCATGCAAACGGAATGCCCTAAACAATATCTCTCAATCGGTAACAAAACGATTCTCGAACACGCGGTCGCCGCGCTGTTGGCAAACCCGCGTATACGGCGGGTGGTTATTGCCGTCAGCCCTGGCGATGTGCGCTTTAGCCAATTACCGTTGGCCAATCATCCACAAATTACCGTTGTTGATGGCGGTACGGAACGTGCGGATTCCGTCCTCGCGGGCCTGCAGGCGCTTGTCGAGGCCGACTGGGTGCTGGTGCATGATGCCGCGCGTCCCTGCCTGCATCAGGACGATCTCAGCCGCCTGCTGCAACTCTGTGAAACCAGCCGCACGGGCGGCATTCTGGCTGCGCCGGTTCGCGATACCATGAAACGTGCGGAGCCGGGAAAGTCGTCTATTGCCCACACGGTTGAACGCAACGATTTATGGCATGCGCTGACGCCGCAATTTTTTCCTCGCGAACTGCTTGTCGATTGCCTGACGCGCGCGCTTAATGAAGGGGCGATCATTACCGATGAAGCCTCGGCGCTGGAGTACTGCGGCTTCCATCCTGAACTGGTTGCCGGGCGCGCAGATAATATTAAAGTAACGCGCCCGGAAGACCTGGCGCTGGCTGAATTTTACCTTACCCGTTCCCGACACCAGGAGAAGGCTTAATGCGAATTGGACACGGTTTTGACGTACACGCTTTTGGCGGTGAAGGCCCAATCATTATCGGTGGCGTGCGTGTACCTTATGAAAAGGGGCTGCTGGCGCATTCTGATGGCGATGTCGCGTTACACGCGCTGACCGACGCGCTGTTGGGCGCGGCGGCGCTGGGGGACATCGGTAAGCTGTTCCCCGACACCGATCCGGCCTTTAAAGGCGCCGATAGCCGTGAGCTGCTGCGCGAGGCGTGGCGCCGGATTCAGGCAAAAGGTTATACCCTCGGCAACGTAGACGTCACCATCATCGCTCAGGCGCCGAAAATGTTGCCGCATATTCCGCAGATGCGCGTTTTTATTGCGGAAGATCTCGGCTGCCATATGGATGATGTTAACGTCAAAGCGACGACTACCGAAAAGCTGGGCTTTACCGGGCGTGGCGAGGGCATCGCCTGCGAAGCGGTGGCGCTGCTGCATAAGGCGAAGAAATGATAGCGTTTGACGAACTCACTTATCTGCACGGTAAACCGCTTAGCCAGGGGCTGTTGAAAGCGAACCCGGAAGATTTTGTCGTGGTTGAGGATCTCGGCTTTGCGCCTGACGGTGAAGGCGAGCATGTGCTGGTGAGGATTCTGAAAAACGGCTGTAATACGCGTTTTGTTGCTGATGCGCTGGCGAAGTTCCTTAAAATTCATGCACGTGAAGTGAGTTTTGCCGGGCAAAAAGACAAATATGCGGTCACTGAACAGTGGCTGTGCGCCAGAGTGCCGGGGAAAGCGATGCCGGATCTGAGCAAATTTCAGCTTGAAGGCTGCAAGGTACTGGAGTACGCGCGACATAAACGGAAACTGCGGCTCGGGGCGCTAAAAGGCAACCAGTTCACTCTGGTGCTGCGCGAAATCAGTGCGCGTGACGATGTCGAAAGGCGTTTACAGGCGATTGCCGAACGCGGCGTACCGAACTATTTCGGCGCCCAGCGCTTTGGTATCGGCGGCAGTAACCTGCTGGGGGCTCTGCGCTGGGCCGAGAGCGGCGCGTCGGTGCGCGATCGCAATAAACGCAGTTTTTGGTTGTCGGCGGCCCGCAGCGCATTGTTTAATCAACAGGTTGGTATTAGATTAAAAAAAACGGAATTTAATCAGGTTGTTGATGGCGATGCGCTACAATTAGCGGGGCGCGGAAGCTGGTTTGTCGCGACTGCGGAAGAACGGGCGCAACTCCAGGCGCGCGTGGACAGCCGTGAGCTGATGATTACCGCGGCGCTTCCGGGGAGCGGTGACTGGGGGAGCCAGCGGGATGCGCTGGCCGCTGAACGGGCGGCGGTGGCCGAAGAGACGCAATTACAAATGCTGCTGGTGCGTGAAAAAGTGGAGGCGGCCCGCCGGGCAATGCTGCTTTATCCGCAGCAGATGCGCTGGAACTGGTGGGATGACGTTACCGTTGAACTGCGTTTCTGGCTGCCTGCGGGCAGCTTCGCCACCAGTGTGGTAAGGGAGCTTATCAATACAACGGGTGACTATGCGAATATTGCTGAGTAACGACGACGGGATTCATGCGCCGGGCATTCAGGCCCTGGCAAAGGCCTTACGGGAATTCGCTGAGGTTCAGATAGTTGCACCCGATCGTAACCGCAGTGGCGCGTCGAATTCCCTGACTCTGGAGTCCTCGCTACGCACTTTTACCTTTGACAATGGCGATATCGCTGTGCAGATGGGCACGCCAACGGACTGCGTTTACCTTGGCGTAAATGCTCTGATGCGGCCGCGTCCGGATATTGTCGTCTCGGGCATCAACGCCGGGCCTAACCTCGGTGATGATGTGATCTATTCCGGTACCGTGGCCGCTGCGATGGAAGGCCGTCATCTCGGCTTTCCGGCGCTGGCCGTTTCGCTAAACGGCTATCAGCATTATGACACCGCAGCCGCGGTCACCTGTTCGATTCTGCGGGCGTTAAGGCGGGAGCCGCTGCGTACTGGTCGTATTCTTAATATCAACGTACCGGATTTGCCCCTTGAGCAGATCAAAGGTATTCGCGTCACCCGCTGCGGCAGCCGTCATCCCGCCGACCAGGTGATCCCGCAAAAAGATCCGCGCGGCAACACGTTGTACTGGATTGGCCCGCCGGGCGAAAAGTACGATGCCGGGCCGGATACCGATTTTGCCGCAGTAGATGAAGGCTATGTTTCTGTCACGCCGCTGCATGTTGATTTAACGGCCCACAGCGCGCATGAGGTGGTTAGCGGTTGGCTGGATCGCGTCGGGGTTGATACACAATGGTAAGCAAACGTGTTGAAAGTCTTCTCAATCAGCTTCGCGCTCAGGGCATTGCCGATGAGCGCGTGCTGGACGCTATCGCGCAAGTACCGCGCGAAAAGTTCGTTGATGAAGCCTTTGAACATAAAGCGTGGGAAAACACGGCGCTGCCAATAGGGCAGGGGCAAACTATTTCGCAACCCTATATGGTGGCGCGAATGACGGCGCTTCTGGCGCTGACGCCGGAATCACGGGTGCTGGAAATTGGCACCGGTTCTGGCTATCAGACGGCGATTCTGGCGCATCTGGTGCACCATGTTTGCTCGGTTGAGCGGATTAAGAGTTTACAGTGGCACGCCCGCCGTCGCCTGAAACAACTTGATTTACATAATGTTTCAACCCGTCACGGTGATGGATGGCAGGGTTGGCAGGCACGCGCGCCGTTTGACGCGATTATCGTCACTGCTGCGCCGCCAGAAATTCCGTCCGCACTGCTGGCGCAACTGGATGATGGCGGCGTGCTGGTGCTGCCGGTGGGCGAAGCGCATCAGTTTCTGAAGCGGGTCCGTCGCCGCGGCAACGAATTTATGATTGATACTGTCGAAGCGGTGCGTTTTGTTCCTCTCGTTAAAGGGGAATTGGCCTGAACCCGGATTATTCCAGGTTTTTTTGCTCGTATTTAGGCATAGTGTGGGCGCATTTTTCGTGTCCTGGCCGGGCGCAGTCCGGTGAGTAAGAGATTGGCAGTTAACATATTCCTGGGGGGATAAATGAGCGCGGGAAGCCCAAAATTTACCTTAAGCCGCATTGCGGCTTTATCACTGGTGTCACTCTGGCTGGCGGGTTGTAGCAGCGCTAATCGTTCTCCTGCGCCGGTTAGTTCGGTTGGCGGCGCTTCGTCTTCCAGCACTAATTCCGGAATGCTGATTACCCCGCCATCAAAAAGCGGTTCTGCCATTGTTCCACAGGCGCGCCCGGTACAGACGCAGTCGACCCGGATTCAGCCGATGGCACAGGAGCCGGTGCAGACGGTGAACGGCCGGATTGTTTACAACCGCAAATATGGCGATATTCCGAAAGGTAGCTACACCGGCGGTAGCACCTATACCGTTAAACGCGGCGATACATTGTTTTATATTGCGTGGGTTACCGGAAACGATTTCCGCGACCTGGCGCAGCGCAACAATATCCCGGCACCGTATAGTTTGAGCGTTGGTCAGACGCTACAGGTCGGCAATGCTTCAGGCCAGCCGATCACCGGCGATAACTCCGTCGCCCAGGCCAGCGCGAAGGCCAGCGGCGGTGGGATGCTGACTACAAAATCTGCACAAAATTCCACCGGAGTGGTTGCGTCGCAGCCAACTATTACGTATTCTGAATCCTCAGGTGAACAGAGTGCTAATAAGATGTTGCCGAATAACCGGCCTGCGACGACGACCGTCGCGCCAGTAACGGCACCGACTGCCAGTACAACGCAATCGACTGCAAGCAGTATGTCAACCAGTTCGCCGATCTCTTCATGGCGCTGGCCGACTGAGGGCAAGATTATCGAGAATTTTAGTGGAGCCGAAGGCGGAAACAAAGGTATCGATATTGCAGGCAGTAAAGGGCAGGCTATTGTCGCGACCGCAGATGGGCGCGTCGTCTATGCCGGTAACGCACTGCGCGGTTACGGTAATCTTATTATCATCAAACACAACGATGATTACCTGAGTGCCTACGCTCACAACGATACTATGCTGGTCCGGGAACAACAGGACGTTAAAGCGGGGCAGAAAATCGCTACCATGGGTAGCACCGGAACCAGCTCAACAAGATTACATTTTGAAATTCGTTACAAGGGGAAATCCGTCAACCCGCTGCAGTACTTGCCGCAGCGATAATTTGGCAAAGTACGGATACGTTCAGCATCTGTAAAAGGCGCCAGGGCGGTCGCGAGTGCCCTTTTTACCTGGGTACTTCAGGGTATCGTCCGGGCGTCGTTTGAATGATGTTTAGCGAAGGTGCTTTGCTCAGGGATCACGGGTAGGAGCCATCTTTATGAGTCAGAATACGCTGAAAGTTCATGATTTAAATGAAGACGCGGAATTTGATGAGAACGGAGTCGAGGTTTTTGACGAGAAAGCCTTGGTTGAAGAGGAACCCAGTGATAGCGATCTGGCCGAGGAAGAGCTTCTTGCGCAAGGGGCCACCCAACGGGTGCTTGATGCGACGCAGCTCTATCTGGGTGAGATTGGTTATTCCCCACTGTTGACGGCTGAAGAAGAGGTTTATTTTGCCCGTCGAGCATTGCGTGGTGATGTTGCATCACGCCGCCGGATGATTGAAAGTAATTTGCGTCTGGTCGTTAAGATAGCCCGTCGTTACGGTAATCGCGGTCTGGCCCTGCTGGATCTGATCGAAGAAGGTAATCTGGGGCTGATTCGCGCCGTTGAAAAATTTGACCCGGAACGTGGGTTTCGTTTTTCAACTTACGCGACATGGTGGATTCGTCAGACGATTGAACGGGCGATTATGAATCAAACCCGTACCATTCGTTTACCCATCCATATCGTCAAAGAGCTGAACGTCTATCTGCGTACCGCCCGTGAATTGTCCCATAAGCTGGACCACGAACCGAGTGCGGAAGAGATAGCCGAACAACTGGATAAACCGGTTGATGACGTGAGCCGTATGCTGCGTCTGAACGAGCGCATAACCTCGGTGGATACGCCGCTGGGTGGCGATTCGGAAAAAGCGCTGCTGGATATTCTGGCCGATGAGAAAGACAACGGTCCGGAAGACACCACGCAGGACGATGATATGAAACAGAGCATCGTCAAATGGCTGTTTGAACTGAACGCCAAGCAGCGTGAGGTGCTGGCACGTCGCTTTGGTTTGCTGGGTTATGAAGCCGCGACGCTGGAAGATGTTGGCCGTGAAATTGGCCTGACCCGCGAACGCGTGCGCCAAATCCAGGTTGAAGGCCTGCGCCGCCTGCGGGAGATCCTGCAGGGGCAGGGGCTGAACATCGAAGCGCTTTTCCGCGAGTAAGATACCTTTCTTAAAAAAGGCTCAATCATGCGATTGGGCCTTTTTCTTTTTTGTCGATCTGGTCGCACGCATTCATCTGCTCTTTCGTCATCATTTTTTGAATGAGGCTGGAGAACAGCAGACGTTCTTCCTTGCTTAGCCGATCCAGAAACGCTTCATCAACGCCATTACCCAGCGGTATTGAGTTTGCCAGCAGCGCTTCACCTTCTGCCGTTAAATAGACAAACCGGCGGCGTTTATCCATCGGATCCTGTTCGCGACGAACCAGCCCGCGGCTCTCCATACGGCTCAGCATTTCTGCCAGCGTCGCCTTAGTGCTTACCGCTGCTTCCGTTAACGTCACCTGTTCAATACCTGGCTGCTCCGCGATTGAACGCATCACCGCATATTGCGGTTTGGTGAGGTCAGGCAGGGCCTGCTGCCAGCGGGCGGTGTGCTGCTGAAAAAGCTGGCGTAACAGATGGAATGCCTCGTTTCTTAACTCCATGACCACTCCGTAATAAACCCGTTAGTTCTATGATAGCCGTTCGGCGGGGGTTTTAGTTGTATTTCCTGTATTGATTAAAAATGCGATCGTCCACGAAGCAACTTGCGTCGATATCCTGGCAAGCGTAGTTTTAATAAAAATGTTCGTATACGAACGATGTGTGAGGTAACGATGAAACTGATTGTCGGGATGACGGGGGCGACGGGGGCACCGTTGGGGGTGGCATTGCTCAGGGCGCTTCGTGAAATGCCGAAAGTGGAAACGCATCTGGTGATGTCAAAGTGGGCCAAAACCACCATCGCTCTGGAAACGTCCTGGAACGTTCGCCAGGTCGCAGAGCTGGCCGATTTCTCACATAGCCCGGCAGACCAGGCCGCGGTCATCTCATCAGGTTCATTTCGTTGCGACGGGATGATTATTATCCCCTGCAGCATGAAAACGCTGGCCGGTATTCGTGCCGGTTATGCCGAGGGACTGGTTGGGCGCGCGGCGGATGTGATGTTGAAAGAGGGGCGTAAGCTGGTGCTGGTACCGCGAGAAATGCCATTGAGCACTATCCATCTGGAAAACATGCTGGCGCTGTCACGCATGGGAGTGGCGATGGTGCCGCCGATGCCCGCTTATTACAACCATCCTGAAACCATTGAGGACGTTACAGACCATATTGTCACGCGGGTGCTGGATCAGTTCGGACTGGAGTATCACAAAGCGCGCCGCTGGCAAGGGTTACGGGCGGTAGAGAAGTTTTCACAGGAGAATGAATAATGGCTTTTGATGATTTACGCAGCTTTTTGCAGGCGCTGGACGAGCAGGGGCAACTGCTGAAAATTAGCGAAGAAGTTAACGCGGAGCCGGATCTGGCCGCCGCGGCGAACGCCACCGGGCGAATTGGCGATGGCGCTCCGGCCTTGTGGTTTGACAATATCCGCGGCTTCACCGATGCCCGCGTGACGATGAATACCATCGGTTCCTGGCAGAATCACGCAATCTCACTGGGATTACCGCCGAATACACCGGTGAAAAAGCAGATTGACGAGTTTATTCGCCGCTGGGACACATTCCCGGTGACGCCGGAGCGTCGGCCGAACCCGGCCTGGGCGGAAAACAGTGCTGACGGCGAGGACATTAACCTGTTTGATATTCTGCCTCTGTTCCGTCTGAACGATGGCGATGGCGGTTTTTATCTCGATAAAGCCTGCGTGGTTTCACGCGATCCGCTCGACCCGGACCACTTTGGTAAACAGAACGTCGGCATCTACCGCATGGAAGTGAAGGGGAAGCGTAAGCTGGGCCTGCAACCGGTACCAATGCACGATATCGCCCTGCATCTGCACAAAGCGGAAGAGCGCGGTGACGATCTGCCGATTGCTATTACGCTCGGTAACGATCCGATCATCACTCTGATGGGCGCCACGCCGCTGAAATACGATCAGTCGGAATATGAAATGGCGGGCGCGCTGCGCGAAAGCCCGTATCCAATCGCCACCGCGCCACTGACCGGCTTTGATGTGCCGTGGGGCTCAGAAGTGATCCTTGAAGGGGTGATCGAAAGCCGTAAGCGTGAAATTGAAGGGCCGTTTGGCGAGTTTACCGGCCACTATTCTGGTGGGCGCAATATGACGGTAGTGCGCATCGACAAAGTGTCTTATCGAACTAAACCGATTTTTGAATCGCTCTACCTGGGGATGCCGTGGACTGAAATTGACTACCTGATGGGACCAGCGACCTGTGTGCCATTGTATCAGCAACTGAAGGCGGAGTTCCCGGAAGTGCAGGCGGTTAACGCTATGTACACGCACGGCCTGCTGGCGATCATCTCCACCAAAAAACGCTACGGCGGTTTTGCCCGCGCGGTTGGTCTGCGGGCAATGACCACGCCGCACGGTCTGGGGTATGTGAAGATGGTGATTATGGTCGATGAAGACGTGGATCCGTTTAACCTGCCGCAGGTGATGTGGGCGCTGTCATCGAAAGTTAACCCAGCAGGAGACCTGGTACAGCTGCCGAATATGTCGGTGCTGGAGCTTGATCCGGGCTCAAGCCCGGCGGGGATCACCGACAAGCTGATCATTGACGCGACGACGCCCGTTGCGCCGGATAATCGTGGTCACTATAGCCAGCCGGTACGTGACTTACCGGAAACCAAAGCCTGGGCTGAAAAGCTGACCGCCATGCTGGCCAACCGTAAATAAGGAGTTGCAGATGATTTGTCCACGTTGTGCTGATGAGCATATTGAAGTGATGGCGACCTCGCCGGTAAAAAATATCTGGACGGTATTCCAGTGCCAGCATTGTCTGTACACCTGGCGTGATACCGAACCGCTACGCCGTACCAGCCGCGAACATTATCCGGAAGCCTTCCGTATGACGCAGAAGGATATTGATGAGGCGCCGATGGTGCCGAGCATTCCCCCTTTGCTGGCGGAAGATAAGCGCTAAATAAACAAGCCGGATGGCGGCTAACGCCTTACCCGGCCTACAAATTTTGATATTTTTAGCAGGCCCGGTAAGCGCAGCGCCACCGGGCATTTCTGATTTACACCAGACTTTTCAACCGGTAGATCCACTCCAGCGCCTGACGCGGCGTCAGAGAGTCCGGGTCGAGGTTCTCCAGCGCTTCAACGGCTGGCGAGGCTTCTTCCGCGACCGCCAGCAGTGACATCTGGGTCCCATCCACCTGCGTGGCGGCTGCGTTGGGTGAAATGCTTTCCAGCTCGCGCAGTTTCTGGCGCGCACGTTTAATTACCTCTTTCGGCACGCCAGCCAACGCGGCAACCGCCAGTCCGTAGCTCTTGCTTGCTGCCCCGTCCTGCACGCTGTGCATAAAGGCGATGGTATCGCCATGCTCCAGCGCGTCCAGATGCACATTCGCGACGCCTTCCATTTTCTCCGGTAGCTGGGTTAACTCGAAGTAGTGAGTCGCGAACAGGGTCAGCGCCTTAATCTTATTCGCCAGACTCTCCGCACAGGCCCATGCCAGAGACAGGCCGTCATAGGTCGAGGTGCCGCGGCCAATTTCATCCATCAGCACCAGACTGTGTTCGGTGGCGTTATGCAGAATATTGGCGGTTTCGGTCATCTCCACCATAAAGGTTGAGCGACCGCTGGCCAGGTCATCCGCTGCGCCAACGCGAGTGAAAATACGATCAACAGGGCCGATTTCTACTTTCTCAGCCGGCACATAGCTGCCGATATAAGCCAGCAGCGCAATCAGTGCGGTTTGCCGCATATAGGTACTTTTCCCGCCCATATTCGGGCCGGTAATAATCAACATTCTTCGTTGTGGCGCGAGATGCAGCGGGTTGGCGATAAATGGCTCTTTCAGTACCTGCTCAACCACCGGGTGACGGCCTTCGCTGATACGAATACCGGGTTTATCGCTAAACGTAGGGCAGCAGTAGTTGAGCGTTTCCGCGCGCTCGGCGAGGTTCACCAGCACATCAAGCTCTGCCAGCGCGCTGGCGCTCTGTTGCAGGTCGCCAAGATGTGGCAGCAGTATATCGAACAGCTCGTCGTATAACTGCTTTTCCAGTGCCAGCGCTTTGCCTTTAGAGGTCAGAACCTTATCTTCATACTCTTTCAGCTCAGGAATAATGTAGCGTTCGGCGTTTTTCAGCGTCTGGCGGCGGGTATAGTTTATCGGGGCAAGATGGCTCTGCCCGCGGCTGATCTGGATGTAGTAGCCGTGTACCGCGTTAAACCCGACTTTCAGCGTGTCCAGACCCGTTCGCTCGCGTTCGCGGATTTCCAGTCGATCCAGATAGTCGGTCGCTCCGTCAGCCAGTGCGCGCCATTCATCCAGTTCTTCGTTGTAGCCAGGGGCAATAACACCGCCGTCACGCACCAGGACCGGTGGCGCCTCAATGATGGCGCGCTCAAGCAGTTCTCGCAGTTCGCTGAATTCGCCCATTTTTTCACGCAGCATTTGTACCGGGGCGCTGTTAACGGTTTCCAGTTGCGCGCGCAGTTCAGGAAGTTGCTGGAAAGCGTGGCGCATACGGGCGAGGTCCCGCGGCCGGGCGGTACGCAGGGCAAGGCGCGCCAGAATACGTTCCAGATCGCCTACCTGACGCAGCACTGGCTGTAATTCGCCAGTGAACTCCTGTAGCGCGCCGATAGTTTGCTGACGTTCGATCAGAATTTTAGTGTCGCGGACTGGCATATGCAGCCAGCGTTTAAGCATACGGCTGCCCATCGGCGTGACGGTGCAGTCGAGCACTGAAGCCAGCGTATTCTCCACACCGCCTGCCAGGTTCTGGGTGATCTCCAGATTACGGCGCGTGGCGGCATCCATAATGATGCTGTCCTGCTGACGTTCCATCGTAATGGAACGAATGTGCGGCAGGGAGGTGCGCTGGGTATCTTTGACATATTGCAACAGGCAACCTGCCGCGCACAGTCCGCGTGGCGCGTTCTCTACGCCAAAGCCAATCAGATCCCGTGTACCAAATTGCAGATTTAATTGCTGGCGAGCGGTGTCGATTTCAAATTCCCATAGCGGACGGCGGCGTAAACCACGGCGGCCGTCAATCAGCGACATTTCGGCAAAATCTTCGGCGTACAGCAGTTCTGCAGGATTAGTGCGTTGTAATTCTGCGGCCATTGTTTCCCGGTCAGGCGGTTCGCTCAGACGAAAACGCCCGGAACTGATATCCAGCGTAGCGTAGCCGTAGCCTTTGCTGTCCTGCCAGATGGCGGCCAGCAGATTGTCCTGGCGTTCCTGCAACAGCGCTTCATCGCTGATGGTGCCAGGCGTAACGATGCGCACGACCTTGCGCTCTACCGGGCCTTTGCTGGTAGCTGGGTCGCCAATCTGTTCGCAGATGGCGACGGATTCGCCCTGATTGACTAATTTGGCAAGGTAGTTTTCTACCGCATGATGTGGGATACCCGCCATTGGAATCGGTTCACCAGCAGATGCACCGCGTTTGGTCAACGAGATATCGAGTAATTGTGAGGCACGGCGCGCATCATCGTAAAACAGTTCGTAAAAATCGCCCATGCGGTAGAACAACAGAATCTCCGGGTGCTGGGCTTTCAGCTTGAGATACTGCTGCATCATGGGGGTGTGGGCAGATATATCCTTGTCGATAGACTCTTGCATATTGATTTAACTCGTTTTTAAGTCTTTTGGCGCATCAAGAGGTCTCATATGAAACCGCTTTAAACCCATGTAAATCGATAAATTTGTATCACCGAAGTATACCGGAATCTGTCAGGCATACATTTTGCTTTACGGGCATACATCTTATGGCAATGACACTCAATCAGCCGATGATAATCAACACGTTATCTATCGGCATAAAACCAGGCGGCAACCAGCAAGGGTGAGTCATCTGTTTATCCCGTCGTGAACGAAAACACTATATTATCACTGACAACTACCGCGATTCACTCGTTGGTTTCGGCGTTGACATTAGCGCTGCGAAAAGGCGTTATATCATCAACGCCGGGTGCCTTTGTCAGGCAAACGACCAGCAACCGGTGGCAAGGTAGCGGTAAGAGAGAGTATCAGATCGACAATGGGTAATGTCTCAAATTTTGCCACTCTTGATCAGGCATACGAGACGACTCGTAAATTCGTATAAACGATAAAGTTGAGCAAAAGAAATTTATTGGCAGATCTTAGCCTGCAAAACCCAACACATGGAATGTGCTGAATAAAGCAGAAAATCACTTGAAAAAGTGGGAATACCTTATCTGCCGCTGTATTAAAGGTGGCTGCTCTGGCGGCTACTACACTCGATAATAAAACAACTCATTACGGTATTGGCAACCCTTTTGTGTACTGCTTTAAGTGGCTTCTCTTGCTGTACAGGAGGGAGGGGGAGCTAATTTAAACGCAGCATCCCGCTGATATGCATTTGATCATAGATCACAATTACGAAATGCCCGACTGACTGGAGAGCGTACTGTAAAATCGAAACTTCAAGAGAAGGGAAATTGTTTTGTGATCCATGTCTGCGTAATTACCTCGCTATTATTATATACTAGTTTCATATATAAAACAATGGTTTCACATATAAAACTTAAAAATGAATATACTCAAGCAACTCGGAAACAGTAAAGCTCCTGCCGCCGTTCGTTTGGTGCTAATCCTTGATTATATCGCCAGTCGGGGAGAGGCAAGTTTTACGGATATATGCACCGATCTGGCAATTCCGAAAAGTAGCGTACATCATCTGCTTGAGGTGCTTACGGTAGCGCAGTTGCTACGGCAGCGTGCCGACGGACGTTATATCCTGGGGTTGCGTCTTTTTGAACTGGGCGGCCTGGCAGTCACAAATCTTGACCTGCGTAAAGATGCTATATCATATATGCATGAACTGGTTAATTTAACCGGACTGACTTGCCATTTAGGAATTCTGGAAGGTAACAATGGTTTCTTTTTAAATAAAGTGGAATCGCCTAAAGCCATTGTGAAGACCTCATGGGAAGGGAAAAAAATAGTTTTTAACCGTATGGCATTAGGGAAGGTGTTACTGGCCTGGCTGCCACCGGAAAGAATTGAAGAACTTATTGCAGATTGTTCTTTTACTCCACTCACGCCTCGTACGATTACTAATAAAGAAGAGTTTTTGGAGACGTTGAAAAAAGTCAAAGAGCAGGGATGGGCGATTGATGATGGCGAGGATATCGAAGAAATTTGCTGTATGGCAGCCCCGATTTTTAATGGCGAAGGGCAGGTTATAGCCGCGATTGGTATTAATGGTATGCGGTCACAATATGCTCATGGAAAAAAGGAGAAACATCTTGCCAACTTGATAAAAATTAGCAAGGAGATATCACAGCTTAGCAACATAAGGAGGATAAGATAATTATATCTAAACTAATTAAAGTTACAGGGTGAAATAGTTAACCGCTTTGGATAGTGTTTGCGTTTGCTACTAATCCTGAATCATGTGACAAGCAAGAGAGTCCCGATGAGCTTATTCTGGTAAGTCATTTGGGTAAGAGCGCTTAGTCAAGGAATAAGCAACCTGAAATATGATTGTTATATACTGACTTGCCGTTGGTAGATTCGTTTATTGCAGATTGAAAATATCCGTCTCTAATTTTTACTTTGAAATGGAGAGATTCATTACGAATAAATAATTCGTTGCTGTTAAACCATTTACTGATGGTTAATAATGACCGTTTTGGTCAGGGAATACTCATAATCGCCTGGGCATGGATTATGGTTGGTGTCGTTGTGTTGTTTTTTGAAATTATATATTTAACGCTATATTTATATATTCAGGGTGATGATGCTTATGGTCTGATAACAGTAATTTGAATAAGGTAGGGTTAAATTATAATAACGTGGTTTGTTATTCTGAACAATTCCAGAGTCATAAGGCTGGAAATAGTGCTCTGTTATATTTTTATCATTGCTAATGAGGATTGATTCTGTGAAAATAAAACAGCTTATTGACAAGATTCCTGGGGGATTGATGCTGGTTCCGTTATTTCTGGGGGCCATCTGTAATACCGTAACACCTGGGGCGGGAAAATATCTGGGCTCGTTTACCAATGGATTAATTACCGGCACGATACCGATTCTGGCCGTCTGGTTCTTCTGTATGGGGGCCTCGATTGAACTGAAAGCCACCGGGATTATGCTGAAAAAGTCCGGTGTTCTGGTTGTTACCAAGATTGCCACAGCCTGGGTTGTGGCGTTAATCGCCGGGACCATATTGCCGGGGAACGGGATTCAGAATGGCCTACTGGCAGGTATTTCCACCCTTGCTCTCGTAGCTTCAATGGATATGACCAATGGTGGTCTTTATGCCGCGTTGATGAATCAGTATGGATCGAAAGAGGAGGCAGGGGCATTTGTGCTAATGTCTCTGGAATCCGGTCCGCTGATGACTATGGTTATTTTAGGCGCCAGTGGTATTGCTACTTTTGAACCGCAGTTATTTGTCGGCGCAGTCCTTCCCTTTATTATTGGTTTTATATTAGGCAATCTGGATCCAGACTTAAGAAAATTGTTCGGCAGTTCCGTGCAAACCCTAATCCCTTTCTTTGCTTTTGCATTGGGTAATACCATCAATTTAACTGTCATTATCAAGACAGGTTTTACCGGGATTTTCCTGGGGGTGTTCACGATTATTATCACGGGTATTCCGCTGATTTTGGCTGATAAATTTATTGGTGGTGGTAATGGTACGGCCGGTATTGCGGCATCAAGCACCGCGGGTGCGGCCGTGGCGACTCCATTGCTGATTGCCAATATGGCACCAGAGTTCGCGCCAGTAGCCCAGCAGGCGACGTCTTTGGTTGCTACCAGTGTAATAGTGACGTCAGTGCTGGTTCCCGTGGTTACGGCGTTGTGGGCAAAACGGTTTTCACCTAAAAGTGTTTAAAAAGGTAAAATGATGGACATAAGACAAAGCGTACATAGCGAACATGCTAAAACTCTTGATACTAAAGAACTAAGAAATAAGTTTCTTATTGAAAATATATTTTCAGCCAATGAATACACAATGGTATATAGTCATATTGATCGTATAGTCGTCGGAGGGATTATGCCTATTGATGGTGATATTTCCTTTGATGATGGTATCGGTAAACAATTCGGTGTGAACTATTTTCTGGAACGTCGGGAATTAGGTTTAATCAATATCGGTGGTGCTGCCGATATCATGATTGATGGGCAGGGTTATCAGGTCGGTAACGAAGAAGCATTGTATATAGGTAAAGGAGCATGCCGGGTCCGCTTCCGCAGTCTGGATAAAACCAGCCCAGCGAAGCTTTATTATAATAGCGCTCCGGCCCATGCCTGTTATCCTACGCGTATCATTACGCAGGATGATGCAATTAAGGCACCATTGGGCGATATCAAAAGCTGTAATAAACGGACAATTTGTAAATATCTGGTGCCGGAAGTGCTGGAAACCTGTCAATTGAGTATGGGGTTGACCAGATTAGTGGAAGGAAGTAACTGGAATTCAATGCCGACGCACACGCATGACAGACGCATGGAAGTTTATTTTTACTTCGATATGACAGACGACACCATTATTTTCCATATGATGGGCGAACCACATGAAACACGCCATATTGTCATGCGTAATGAACAGGCGGTTATTTCTCCCAGTTGGTCTATTCATACAGGCGTCGGAACGAAAAATTACGCCTTTATTTGGGGGATGATTGGTGAAAATCTGGCGTTTGATGATATGGATCATGTGGCCATGAAAGATTTATTATAATTATCTGCAATGACTCATTACTGACTGTGTATCACCACTTCGTGATATTTTATATATTTCGATATTTAAGTAAGTTATTAATGCGGTTTTTTAATAATAATTCGAGGGTTTTCAAATAAAATGAAGAGGACTCTAAAAACAAAGTTCTGCTTTTCTATATAGAGTCCCTGAGAATTCTGTAAACCATACGGGTCTGCGCAAGCAAGCGGGCCGGACGAATAGAACCTCGCCTGTGCCTACAGGCACTGAAAGATGAAAGGAACCAAGTATGATTCTCGATACATTCTCCCTGCAGGGTAAA